>ENA-UOOC01000047-UOOC01000047.1-human-gut-metagenome-genome-assembly--contig:-C48old-NODE-47-length-143929-cov-18.459124_pt1 | contig 143929 bp, 171 predicted proteins | sample MGYA00242469_ERZ724016 | MGnify/ENA metagenome assembly ERZ724016 | reverse complement strand
CTCTTCTAATAACTTTAAACTCTAATTAATGAAAAAGGGAGACTCCTATGTCTTCAATTTTATGTAACTGGATTCTGTATTGAGTTTAATATTAATTTGCAATGATAATAAATTTAAAACTATAGTATGATAAAAAGATTAAATGATTACATTGTTCCTAGAGGAATAAGATTTATATCAGAATTAGGAACTGACTTTAGATTTTATAAACTACCAACAAAATGTATTATAAACAAACAGTTACCTGGATGTGGATTTACAGAGTATTGTTTAAGAGGTCCTGAAAATGTTATTTTATGTAGTCCTAGAAAGATGTTACTAGAGAATAAGAAAGATCAACATGGTAGGGATGTTTATTTAGTAGTAAACGAATTAGAAAAGGAAGTAGCGATTGATAAGGATCTTTCTAAGATTGATAAATCTCAAGTATTTTTGGAAAAATTAGATGAGATGGTTAATGGAAAAGATACTGTTTATAATAGATTAATGAATGAAATAAAAGACTATCTAAATAAAAGAAAGTACTTAGGAGATAAACCTGCTAAGATACTAGTAACTTATGATTCTTATAGAATTGTAAAAGATATTCTAGAAAGTCTTGGTATATTTCAATCATTCTATACCATTATAGATGAATTTCAAACTATCTTACATGATTCTAAATTCAAAAGTAATACAGAATTAGATTTCCTTTACCACCTACATCAATCTCATTCAGCATTATTTGTATCAGCTACTCCTATGTTAGAAGAGTATTTAAATATGTTAGATGAGTTCGACGGTCTCCCATATATTAATATGGACTGGGCTTCACAAGATCCTACCAGAGTATTAAAACCTTCTCTTAAGGTATTAACGATGAAATCAGTAGGGACTAAATTACCCGAAATAATAGACTCTTATAAATCTGGGAATTTTGAAAGAGCTATAAGGATGATTAATGGCTATCCTGTAGAAATTATCTCAGATGAAGCAGTATTCTATGTAAACAGTGTGAATCATATTATATCTATCATCAAGAAATGTGATTTACAACCAGAGGAAGTAAATATCCTCTGTTCTAATACTCCTGAGAATCTTAAAAGAATACAAAAACGGTTAGGAAAAGGTTTTACTATAGGGGAAGTTCCATTAGAAGGAGATTCTCATAAAATGTTTACCTTTTGCACTAGAACGGTTTATTTAGGCGCTGATTTCTATTCAGAGTGTGCTAGATCATTTATTTTCTCTGACTCTAATATAGATAGTCTAGTAGTTGATATATCAGAGGATTTACCACAGATACTAGGACGTCAGAGATTATTTAAAAATCCCTGGAAAAATGAAGCTACTTTTTATTATAGATCTACTTGTGACTATAGAAAGGTTAGTCAAGAAGAGTTTGATAAGGAGATAGAAAGGAAGAAAAGATCTACTAATAATTTATTAAGATCTTTTGATTCAGCTCCAGATGATGCTAAATATGATCTAGCAAAAACTTATCAGAAAAATACTAAATCTTATAATTATAAAGATGACTATATAGCAGTAAATGAGCATCAGGGTGGAACTTTAATACCTGTACTTAACAATTTAGTATTGGTTAATGAGATAAGAGCTTTTAGGATACAACAAATAGATTATAAAGATAGATTTACTGTATTCTCCACTATTCATAATACTCTATCTTCAGATGATATAATAAATCAAAAGGTATCAGAATTTTTAGGAGAATATCAAAAATTAGGAACCTTTAGGAGTAAATTGAAATATTTATGTGAATATGGATTTTCAGATGAAGTAATAGGAATAGTATTAGATCAAATTGGGGAACATGATAATATTAAATCTTACTACTTAGCACTTGGACCTCAAAAACTTAGAGCTTGTGGTTATAATAGGTATGATATAGAGAAGGAGTTAGGGGCAGTAACATTCAGTCAAGAACTCCTAGAGTCTAGTATTTATTCAGAATTTAAGGTCGGGGATAAAATAACTTTAGCTGATATAAAAGATAGGTTAGGTTATTTATATTCCAGTATTAATTATGATGCTACTCCTAAGGCAAAGGACTTAGAAAATTATTTTAATGTAAAAGAGTCTTCAGCTAGAGTAGAAATAGATGGTGTTAAGAAGGTAGTAAAAATATATAATATAATAAGTAGAAAATAAATATAAAAAAAGAGGGATTTGTTATTTCCCTCTTTATTTTTCTTCTTCTAAACCTCTAAAACACGTATCCCAGAAGGTGTTACCCTAATAATTGAGAGAAAATTTCAGGTTCTCTCAAGGTTTATACTAATTAATTAAAAATAATAATGCTAATAAAGAATGGAAGATGATTATTTGTTAGATGAAGAAGAAGACCTGGAAAATCAAGGATATCTAGGTCCAGACGAAACAGGAGATGATTCTGACGACGATGACTCTGAAGGTTCTGATGAGAGTATTATTGGAGATGACGAGGATGAGAAGAAAATTAAAGTAGATGAGTCTCAGTATGAAGGTAAGATGACTAAGAACGAACTTTGGTTATCTACAGCATACGATGACATAATAGCAGCAGGAAAATTGGATAAAGATAATGCAATTGAAGATGCTGTTACTACTATAGTTTGGGCTAATCCTAAACATACTTCAGTTAATACAGTCGGAAATATTATTAAAGATTTGTTTCATAAGCAAGGTCACTCTCGTATGGTTAATAGCCTCTATACACCTGATACTCCTTTACGCGGAGAAGATGTTGATATAGACTTTAAAGATGAGGATGACTCTGGATTTAATAAGAGATATGCTGAAGAAGCGAGAAACCAAATAGCAAGATTTATAGAATTTTTGGCTACTCGAGATATTAGCAAAGACTCTATTATATCCAAGCGAAGAAAACAAAGACAAATTCCAGCTTTTATTATTTTCTTATTTTCTTCTGGTATGTATGACTTAATTGTTGAATGTCCTACTATGCCTGAAGAATATGCAACTCAGATAAAAGAAGCAATGAGAAAAATCCTAAAAGCTAAGTATGATATCGTCGAAGAATTAGCAAAGAAGTACGAAGAAATGGGTAGACAGGCTGTGGCAGATCGAGTTAGAAAGTTACAGTTATCATGGTTTAATAAAGAACCAGCCGAAATTAGATCATCAGCCGAATACTCTGATCTCGAGCTTACTTATGATGACGTATTGGTTTATCGTGAATATAGATCTAGATTTACTAATACATCAAGAGCTATTACTCAAGATATTATTTCAGATATGATTGAGGTAGTTATAGATAAAGAAGCAGGAGTTTATGAAAGATTAAAAGACAAGACCAGATCAGATGCAATATCAGATGTAAAACAAGTATATAAAGATTGGTCAAAAAATAATCCTGATGATTCTGAACTAGCTACTAAGATAATTTGGAAAGATGTCGAAGGAATGGTTAAACAGTAAAAAATATTAAAATTTTATGTCAGTATCTCTTGAGTTACTAACCGATGAAGCTATCATCGATTATACTAAAAGTGATGGAAAAGATCAAGTTCTATTTAATCATAGAGACTTGGACCTGAAGTACAATGGAATACAACCTATCGCCGGTGGGGTCTATGATGTCGATATTTTTGGCTCACCCATGGAAGATAGATGTATTTGTGGAAAAATTCGACAACCCTCTGCTGAACCTTGTCCTCATTGCGGGACGAGAGTATTTACAAGAGAAGAGGGATTGAGAAGATTTGCTAGAATTGAACTTCCTTTCTATTACTTGAATGATTTACGTTTTGATATCTTTAAAGAACTTTTCGAAGATATTTTTAAAGATAGTAAAATTGTGTTAGATTTCTTTGGAGACGATCTTCGAAGAAATGGTTATAGTGCAAGAGGAGCGAAGAAATTAGGTATTAAAGTTTTTGATACCTGTCAGTTCGAATATAATCCAACAACAAAAGAACTAAAAATATCAGAATTTATTACTGATGAAGCTCTATGTTCTTACGAAGGATTAATTAAAATTATTGAAGAACATTTCCCCGCTCGTCTTACAGAATTTAAAAAATTAATTAATCGGTATTACCTAGTACAACCTGCTATGATGAGACCTTTTACTCTCGGAATTAAAAACGGGAAAAAAGTAATGGGATCTCATAAACTTAGTATTTGGTACTCTATTATTATCAGACTTTGTTGCGTAGAAGATAAAAAATCTAATGACTTGAACTATGAGGAAGTTACATCTAAATTTAATACCCCCGGAGAAAGAGTTAGATATACAGCCCTTCTACGTGCTCTCTTAAATGCTGGAAAAAAAGAAGCTACAGCACTACTTAATACATCTAAAGAAAATCTAGCACGTGACTTGTATTCTGTCCGTACTAAAAATTCTGCTAGATGTCCTATTATACCTAGTACTACATTAGCTATCGATGAAATCTCTGTTCCGGTACATATCGCTTATGAAATGTGTCGAGAAGGTTTCTTAGATTACTTAATGAAAGAGCTGAATTTTACCAAAAACGAAGCACTCAAAGCAACAAAAGAAGAATATAATAATCCGGAAACTCTGAAAATGTTTAAAGAGTATGCGGAAAAACAAATCGTACTAATGGTTTCCTAATTGGTACGTTAGGTGTAAATCCTAGAATATTACAGTACCTGAAAGCTGTAGTATTAAATTTTGTGTATTGCTGGGAAGAATCTCATTTCTAATCAGCAGTTGAAAGTTATATTTACAAGAAAACAAACCCTAAAAAGAAGAGCTTATGAAGATAAAAAGAAAATTATATTCATCTTCGCTATCTTCTAACAGCCCCTGGAATCGTTCCGAACATATGAAAGCGCTTCACGCACAAGGACGATACACCGGAACTTCTAAAATTGGGCTGTGGAATTCTAGCGAAGAGAAAAGATTAAGAATGGCTCAGATTATGACTAAAAATGCCCTAGATAAAAATGCTAAAGGGTACGGATCTGAATATGCAATGAGAGTAAATAACCGAAACCTCCTTTTTAATAAATTTCAAGGAGAACAAGGATATATGTACTTCGTTAAATTTCCTAAGTCAGTTAAAATCGGATTCTCTAAAGACTGGGATAGGCGCATAAACTATCAATTTCCACACATGAATCATATCTTGGGTGGACAGGTTATAGCAATCATCTCTGGACCTACAACCGAATTAGCTGACCTCGAATTTGATACACTTATTAAATTTCAAGACTATACGAAACTTAATGAAACCGGAACAAAATATACTGAATTTCTAGATCTAAAAGTCAAAAAACAAGTATACGACTTCCTAAAACATAGAGTTTCTGAAAATAAAGACCTAGAATTTTTAATACAAAACTCACTGTAAATATAAACTGTTCAACCCAACGACTATGGACAAAACCAGGCTAGTGTTGTGATAACCTAGTTTTAACCATGGAAAATATAGTCTTTGCAAGATAGAATGATATCTTGGGTAATCAATATAAGTTGGCTAAAGTATTGATTATCACAGAGTTAATCGCCAACCAAGTCTCCATGAATATTCGATTTTTGCAATGAAATTGAAAATCCATGATGACTATACCATATGTAATAGTGTGGCCTAATAAAAGAGATATTAGGAAAACATCAATAATTGCTAGAAAGAGATAATAAATCTAATTAGCAGGGGAAATATAAAATCCCTTCAACGACTATAAATGATATGGATTAAAACCAATGATATAGTCTACTTAGTAAATGAAATATTTTATATAAAAGTGACACTTTCCCATAAACAAACTTTGTGGGAATAAAATCTCACAAAATGCTGGAAATCTAATAAAGAAATCAGCATCTTGGAAATTTAAACCAAGTTCAACGACTAAATATGAGACTAAGAGGATATCTTAGATGATATAGTCTGTCTATATATTAATGTTATATAGATTAACGACAAGTTTGTGAACCTTTAAATAAAAATAGAGGCACTTGAATTTAATATTGAGTGAAAATACTTTAAATTGCTGGAAATATTTAGTGATAGATAAATCAGCAGTATTATGATTTTATATTAATAATTAGAGTTTATATGAGTAATATATAAGTTAAAACATTAATATAAAATTTTATAGAGATGATACAAGAAGAAATTAGATATCATAATCAGTTATGGTATTACAAAACTTATAATCAATTAATAGATAAGTGTATACAAATGGAGTCTGAAGGTTACTCAGAAGATATGTATACAGAGATTCATCATATTTTGCCAAGATGTTTAGGAGGTAAAGATGATAAGTCCAATTTAGTTAGAATGCCTATTAAATATCATATAGTAGCTCATTTATTGTTGTCTTGCATTTACCCAAATAATGTTGGACTATTAAATGCAGCAATTTTTATGATAACAACTAGAGAAGGAGTAAAAGTGTCAGTTACTACATCTGTTAGATTGAGAACTGAATACTCAAATCTTAAGAAAGGAAAAAGATTATCTGAAGAACATAGAAGAAAAATCTCTGAATCTAGAAAAGGGATTATATACTCAGAAGAAACTAAAAGAAGAATGTCTGAATCTAAAAAAGGAATAAATAATCCTAATTTCGGAAAACCTCTTTCTGAATCTCATAGGAAAAATATTTCTAAAGGAGAGAAGGGAAAGATAGTAACTGAAGAACAGAGAAGAAATATGAGTAAAGCACATAAAGGAAAAATACTAACCGAAGAACATAAAAAGAAGATTTCTGAATCTGAAAAAGGAAGGGTTATAACCAAAGAACATCGTGAGAAGATTCGTCAAGCTAATTTGAAAAATAGACATATTTGGACTAAAAAAGTTCAAGGTCCTGACGGAACAATTTATGATTCTTTGAAAGATTGCTACACCTCTTTAGGAAAAAGCAAAAAGACTTTAATGAGGTGGATTAAAGATCATCCTGAAAAAGGGTATAGATATATTTAAGATTATTTTATCAACTCTATATAAATTTTAATTTTATAAAATTCATAATACTCAACGACTATAGTAAGTACTTTTAATATTGTGAAATTATTAAAAGATAATATAGTCTACTTCTAATTAAATAAATTAGATATTAAGGTAAATGCAGATTTTTAGCAAAAGTCTGAAGTTTGAGATATAACTTAAGAATTGTTAGAATTGCTAGAAATTATATTTTTATATAACTAGCAGTCTAGATTATATTACTACAATCTAGATTCAACGACTATGTGAACAACTAATGGTAGAGCAATACCATTAGAAGATATAGTCTAATATTAAATCAATTAGGAATAATTATTAATATTGTTTGATGGTGATACCGTTTCTATTTGTAGAAGAGTAGCAAGAAATAATAAAATTTCTTGAAAATTCTATTAAAATGCTGGAATATGTATGACATGATCAGCATCTCTATGAACAAAAATAGAGTTCAACGACTAAATATAGAACCATAGTATTGTATGGATAATATAGTCTATCTTATAAAATATTTTATAAGATGTCAGTTGGTACCACCCGAAGCATCCGCCGAAACCTACGAGCGTATGAGTCCTTTGAAATTTCTGGGGTCTCTAAAATTTCAATAATTGCTGGAACTTTTATAATTTAAGAAAGATCAGCAGGGGAAATATAAAATCCCTTCAACGACTATAAATGAAATCTCTAATGAAAAAGAGAATTATATAGTCTTTCTAGTATAGTATAGATAATTATATTAGATAAAAGCGATATGTGACAATTTATAAGAAGAATAATGAACCTATCAAACTTAAAGGTAGCAAGAAATAATAAAATTTCTTGAAAATTCTATTAAAATGCTGGAAAGTGTATAACATAAATCAGCATCATCGAACAAGAGTGAGATGTTCAACGACTAAATATAGAACCATATAATATTATATGGATGATATAGTCTACAATTTTATATTGTGCTATAAATTTAATCACGAGACACTTAACGGATTTTCTAATAAAGTCCGAAGTTTGAGATATAACTTAAGAATTGTTAGAATTGCTAGAAAGGATCGATATCCAAATTAGCAGGGAAAGATTGATAATATTCTTTCCTTCAACGACTATGTGAACAACTAAGAAGATATAGTCTAATACTAAAAATATATTAGAAATAATGATTAGTATTGTAGCGGTAGCGACGGAATATGTATTTGATGATCAGGAAGAGTTAAAGAGTCCAAGATATTTTTATACAGATTATGTCCAATTACTTAAAGATGCAGAGATAGATAAGAAAATAAAAGTAGGTACACCAATTGTATTTACTGGAAAAATAGGCAATGTGGAGTATCAATCAAAAGTTACTTCTTATGGTCGCCTCAGAATTTCGAAAATTATTGATGCAGATATAGATAAGATTGGAATATTCTCTAATGAGTTTGAACGTATTGGAGCAAAGAGCGCAACAAAATTAAGCCTGTACCTAAATCAATTCCCTGACGGAGTTGAGAAAAGAAAGGCTCTTACAAAATTTGCGCTTAGAGTCGTTACGTTAGCAGGTGTCGTAACTTTTGATTATAAAACGTTATATGCAGATTGCGATACTGAAACTTATAAGAGAATTTGTAATGTTGCGGATTCAAAAGATCTTACTGATAAACAGAAACTTCTTATCATGACAGAGGAATTTAAAAAATATGAAAAAGAAGTTTCTGAAAGTTTTAGTTCAGATTTAAAGAATGAACTAGCACGCGCAAATCGTGTAAAACTAGCCTCAATTGTAGCGATGTCAATGCCTAAGAAGAATTGGGCAATATAATAAGATAAAATTTATTATATTAAAATTATGTTAATTGCTAGAACTGTAAATATAGAATTAGCATCATCAAGCATAAGCAAGGTGTTCAACGACTATATACATAATAATCAAAGATATAGTCTAATCTTATATAAAGTAAAATATAAGTATTGTTGCAATTCATTACATCGGGAGTTGATGAGAGGCCTGTGATAACCCGTGGAACTTTACTCTCGGGATATACAGAGAAAGACTATCAACTTCATGCAATTGAGAATAGGTCACTTCAAAGTATCAAAGTTAGTGGAGTTAGAAATAAAACCTGAACTTTATGGTAGCCCACTATAAATAACAAAGAAATGCTGGAAATAATAATAGACATACAAAGTCTTTTAAGATCAGCAACTTATCGACGAGAAAAAGATGAATTATTAGTACTTTTTAAAACTTAATGTGTAGATTTGAAAAATTCTTAGAGGCTCTAAAGCTTATTGGAAGTATAGCAAAAACTGTACTCTCTGGAATTGAAGAATATAGAAAAATTCAAGAAACAAAAGCTTACCGAGAGAATAAGAGAAATAATGTAAAATATCTACCAAGACCAAAAAGGTATAATAGTAGAAGAAAACAAAGATAAGATCAACGACTATGTATTGTTAGATTAAGGATAATTCTTTAATCATGATATAGTCTAATCTTACGTAAATAAGCGTGAGCAGGATAAGAGATTAGAAGACGTCTTTTAAAAATTATAATATCTAATCTCTTTGAATGGCCTAGTTCAGGATATTTAACACGACAAATTTCATTCCTTTTAAATAGTTTTATATATCATGAAGGAGAAGATCCAGAAAACACAGGATTACTCATTCCACGATATAAAGCATTAGGAAGAACAGCACCGAACGGAAAGGTATACCCAGATAAACCTCTTGCAAATGGTTCTGAAGATGACCTTGTTCCAGTACGTTCGATTGTTACAAAAAGAACTGGAGATTTAAGCACAATTACACCAGACCTGATTGGAAAGAAATTTAAGTTTACTGATGGAGCAGCAATTGGATTATCATTTGCTACATCATTAACTGAAGGTACTACCCAATCAGCACTAGGTCTGAAACATGGTTTTAAAAGCTATGTATAAAAATAGAAATTGCTGGAATACATGAAAAATCAGCATCTAGTAAATTAGTTTAAAACAGTTAATTTAGGAAAGTTAGTATAGAGTCATATTTTTAGGAGAAATTAATATGGCAATAGAATTAATACTATATAAAGGGATTAGCTATTCAGTAACTAGTCCTGGAGAATTAATATATGACGGTGAAGATAAGAAGCATATATTAGATCAATTAAATAATTTATCTAAAGTAGGAAATAAAAGAATAAAATACTTAAAAGATAAATATAACCTATCTGAACTTGATTACTATATAATCGTAGTTCTTAAAGGTGATGAGTCTAAATTACCTAAATGCTCTTATGTAAATCCAAAAACAAAAGAAAATTGTAATGAGTTCAAAAAATTTAGATCATTAATTCCAACAAGAGGAGAAATCTTTCATGATGGTTGTGAAAATCATATTGCAAATGCAGCTGCTCAAATAAAACAGAGAGAAGCCTATAAGAAGGGTATTACTGGATTACAAAAAGCAGATAGAAAATCCAAAGTTTGGAGAGATAGGTTAAGAGAACATGCATTAAAACAGATGAGAGATGGTGATAGTATATTTTCACCAGACAATGTAAGAAGGAAAGATATACAGAAACCAATATCATCTATTAAAATTAGTGGATATAATGATATCTTTAATGAACTTGGAATAGATAGAGATAATGCTTCTATAGAAGAATTAATATTAGTAGATAAAAGAATGTTCTTGAATAAAGGAGAATCTAATGATATTTGTTATTACTATATAGTAGATTTCGAAGATAGCAATATATTTAAATTAGGAGTTACTTCAAATATAGATTCTAGAGTAAAGAGAGGGTATCATGGTTTAAAATATAAAAATTTATCAATACTTTTTGAATCAACTAGAGAAATAATAGCAGATCTAGAGTATAATATAAAAATGGCTTTTAGAGATTCTATTTGTTTTGGAAATGAGGGATTCTCTATAAATAAAAAATCAGAAATACTAAATTATATAAAAAACATAATTAATTCTATTAATAATTCTCCTAAAAATTAATAGATGTTTTAAACTAAAATTTACTTGTTCAACGACTAAGTACTATTATATAAAAGATATAGTCTAAGCTTAATATAAAAACTATTAAGGACTCAATCTTATCAAGATTGAGTTACTGGGTCATGAACGTGTGCTTAATACAGAAGGAAATCTTAAAGCACCAAAACAATGTGAGTTTAGAGAGGAAGGTAGATGGATTTACCTAAAAGTTAGAGGAGGAGAATTAAAATATCCGAGACCTAATAATTGGGTAGGAGTAGGTAAGACAAAATTTGAGAAAGGTGACTTAATAGGGTCAGCTTATAATACTACCTCGCCTATTTACAAGTTGAACGCTCTCATAAAACTTATGCGTGCAAAAGGTTCCGATGGGACTCGATATTTTGAGAAGGATAATGTTATTGTATCTGATTGTTATGCTTTGAATGATGGGGTTATTCATTACAAAGAGACTAAGGAAGGTGATATTGAAGTTTGGATTAGTGATACTCAGTATGATTATAATCCAGATTGTATGTATTATTTTCCTGATGGTACAGAGGTTAAGAAGTTTCAAAGAATTTCCAGCGGAGTTTGCAATATGAATCATGTTATTGCAGAGTTGGGTTCTAATATTAATGATATTTACTTAATCTTTAGAAAACAATTTTATACTTTAACGGATGGAGGATTTGTATCAACTGGTTTATCAGATCTTCATGCTACACAGGAAGAACTTATTGAACTTTTATTTACAGGTTTAACTGATGTAAGTGTAGATCCAGAAACACAGAAGATTGAAGACATCCAATATCTAGGTACTCAAAGTGGTGTTTTAAATAAGAAGTCATTCTATACTGTTTTGTCTTACGGTTATAGCTCTAGAGTCGTGTCTAAAGCTCTCAAAGGGGAATTAAATCTTTCTGGTGACGTAATGACAGAAACTATATTAGGATTACTTTTAAATAATAAACTTGACGAAAAACAAAAGTAAAAACAAATTATGGGAACTATTAAATTTGAAATAGATCTTCCAGAATTTGAAAAAGAGTTAAGTATTAATGTAACTATTCATAGAGACGGTGAGGTGGTTTATACTACTACCTCATCTCCCTCTGTGGATAAATCTAATAATACTAATCTTTTATCGAGCCTTGGAAGTAAACCCGAGCAAGAAAAATGTATCTCTATGGATGGAGATAAACAAAAAGAAGAAAAACCCAAGAAAGCATCAACTACGTCTCGAAGGGGAGGAAACTTGATGAACTTGGATATATGATGATTAAAACCAGAGAAGAGAATTTTTTGTTATGAACGATAATTATTATAAAATTATACTATCATATGAAATTCCATATAACATTTTAGACAGTCAAGATCCGAATATTATACAGGCAAGAGAAATATTATATGAAAAACTTAGAGATGATATTTTTCCGAAGTATGAAAGATTTTCGGTAAAGCTTACATTACATCAACTTAAAGATAACTTCAATTATCTTGTTACTTATGAAGCTTTTTTTAGATCTCTTGATGGTAAACCTATGGGAGAATATGTAGAGGCTCGTAGCTTAAAAGATAGTATTAAATCAGAATTAGAAACATTTTTTAATTCAGTAGATTGCGAATATAAGCAATTAAATATAAAACCATTAGTATAATGAGTAATTTTAATCAATATTTCAGAAACACTGGAGCAAAAATTATAGTAGATCGATTTTTTAATAAAGTTGATGCATATAATCCTAAAGTAAAAGTTGGAAAAATTGGATATTCATTTATAGAAGAACCTCCTCAACCAGCTTCTTACTATATTGAAAATGGATTAACTGCTACACATAAAGTAAGAATTGAGTATACAACTATAACGGATGGGAAAGAAGATCCTGAAATGAAGTATGCAGAATTCGAAGTTCCTAAAGAAATTGATAGTGCATTTATTATAGAAGGCGCTTATCGTATTTCAACTAATCGAATGGGATCTGATTATGACTGTCGTATTAAAATGTCTGGTACAGGAGATTATAAAGTTAATTTCGACTATGATAGAGTTTACGATATTCAAAAACAGATTCTGAAGATAAAAAGAATTAATCCGGAACTTGGAATTGCAGATAAACCAATTGATATAAAGTTTGAAGACATTGATAAATACTTGGAAACCGATAAAAAGGAGATCTTGAAGTTAACTGAAAGACAAACCAAGAAATTAATGATCAAACTTGACTTGGATTATAAACCTGAGTATATTACACAAAAACTAATACAGGAATGTTTGGCCTTTGGAGATGATAGACTAAAAGACTTAATCATTGACAAAACATTAGAATCAGTTCCTAATAGTTTTATGCAATATATCTTTAGGAATAATAATGGACGTAACTATTTTGCAGCTAGACGAAGAATTACATCATATTTTACAAAGTATGGTAAAATTCAAGATCAAGTTACTGCAATTAGTACTTTGTGTTTTAGATTTTTTAAAGGAAGTAGCGATAACAAAGGAGATTCAGGAGTACAGGTACAAAATATAAAGGTGCCGTTTTATGGAGAAATCTATAAAATTATTAGTAAGTAAATTCGGTGAAGGGTAAAACCTAATACCGAACTAAGGATAATGAAAATTTTTAGTGTAACGAATAAAGACTTACTAACTTATAATTAAAATATAAGTTAAATTTATATTCTGTTCTATATAAGTAGAACTTTATTTATATAGTTAACAATAAGCCCCCCTGGAGTAAATTCCGTTAACTTAGAGGCAATCTCCAAAAAAATTGTTATCCCTGCAAGTGTGGCATTTAATTCGACTTTTACAGATTTAGATTAAGTCTGATTATAGAGTAAAATCTATAATAAAAACTTTGTGAATTGCTGGAAAATAAAAATATAATCAGCATTCTAGATAAAATTCTAGATTCAACGACTATGTACAAAGAAGGAAATCTTCCCTAAGATATAGTCTAGTAATAAAGTGAATGAACTTTATTTATTTGTTAGTCGATATTGCGGATTAATGGTTAGTCCGTTCAGAAAATAATATTCTGATAGAACTTTGTGAATTGCTGGAAATGTCTTCTTGTGAAAGAGGATTTATCAGCAGTATAATCTTATTCTAAATAATTAATAAAGATTGCTATAATAAAAAAGATTCTTGAAAATGAAAATTATAGCAAAAGATATTGAAACAGAATATCATAATAGGTTATGGTATTATAAAGTATATAATAATTTAATAAATAAATCTCTTAATAGAGGATTAAATAAAGATATTTTAGATGGATATTATGAAAGACATCACATACTACCAAAATCTATTGGTGGAAAAGATATTGATAGTAATTATGTTCTCCTTACTGCAAAAGAACATATTTTAGCTCATATGTTATTGGCTAGAATATATCCAGATAATTTAAATCTAGTTAGAAGTACTTCTGCAATGCTTATGAAAAATAGAGGCAGGGTTGATCAATTATTTAATATTTCTCTAAAGACTATTACTAGTATTAGAGAAAATTATGCTAATTATAAGGATGAATTTTCTAAAGAACAGTTAGGAAAGAATATAACAGAGTCTCATAGAGAAAATTTATCTAAATCCCACATAGGAAAGAAATTATCAGAAAGTTCAAAAATAAAACTTAAAGATAGTAGATTTCATATAATAGTTGAGGGTCCAGATGGAACTATATACAATAGCATTAAAGAATGTGCCAGAAAATTAAATAGGAGTGATAAAACAATAAAAAACTGGATAGAAAAACATCCAGAATTAGGATATAGATATTTATAGTTAAATCATTTTATAGAATCTTTATTATTTGGATAAGTATTATATTCAACGACTATGTACAAGAAGACGATTAATGTTTTAAGATATAGTCTAGTAATAATAGAAATATTATTTAGTAACGACACCTATTAATTTATTAGTAGCATTCTGATATAAAACATTAGAATGAAAACTCTAAAACTGCTGGGACTTAAAAAAGAATCAGCATCATCTCAAGCAAATAAAGAGATGTTCAACGACTATAGAAAGAGCTTGAAGTAAAATTTCAAAGATAATATAGTCTATTACTTAATAAAATTAAATTAAGTTATAAAAGTAATAATAATACTAACCTCCAGAACTCACTTACAGTTTCATGTCATATTACGGACGATGACGTATTGTTTGATGTGTATGACCCAAACTTTATTAAGGTTACGATACCATATATAGACTATCTTAACAAAAAAGTATGTAGCTCAGAGTTCGTAGATTATGAAACTAACACTTTAAAGCCAGATAAAGATGGTCAAGTGGAGGTTAAGTATAGGATGAAAAGAAAGATGGTTCCAGTCGAAGAAGTGGAATTGATCGATTTACATCCTGATTACAGATTGTCTAGCACAACTCGAAGAATCCCATTTGTGAATTATACAGATAGTGTCAGAATAAGCATGGGTACTAATTTATGTGCCGCTTAAAATAGTAATATTTTAAGTAACCAGTAAGTAAATTCGGTGAAAGAGTGACTGAGCTTTAATACCGAGCTAAAGATAATAGATTTCTTTAGTGTAACGAATAAAGACTTACTAACCAAAATAAAGGTTAAATTTATATTCTAAACTATAATTAAAAGTATATTATAGAAGATTTGACATCAATGCTTAAACAGAGTATACCTCTAATTAATGCGGAGCGTGCACTTGTTGACACTGGAAGGAATGAAGAGTTGAAAGATAATATATTAAATGAAAAATTCAGTTATCCAGAGGGTAAGGTAAAAGATATAACGGAAGATGAAGTTATAATTGAATTGCCTGACGGAACTGAGACAAATATTTTACGAAGAACAGCGATTCAGAGTATAAATGACGTGGCGGTATTTACAGAGCCTAAAGTAAAAATCGGCCAAAAAGTAAAACAGGGAGATATTATAACTGGTGCAGTTGGACATACTCCTGAAACATATAAGGCCGGTGTTAATGCTCTGGTACTTTTCCACGCCTATTATGGTTTAGTAAATGAGGATGCTTTGGTGATATCAGAATCATTTGCAAATCGTATAGCATCTTATAGTATTATTGACCTTATGATTAATGTTAAAAGTACTAGTGCTATTAAGTGGATCGCCCCTATTGGAACAAAGGTTAAATCAAAAGATGCAGTAGTGACATTATATAAAGCTGTTCGTCTTGATGCTATAAATCAGGCACTACAAGAAAAACTCGGAGGACTTTTCGGAGAAGGACATGATCTTTCCGAATATACTATCGAGGATCATCTAGTTGTGCCTAATAATATAGATGAGGCAATAGTATCTGATGTAATGATACAGGAAATGAAGAAACCTAAAATTCCTAAATCAGTAAAATCACCTGACTATTCATTTACACATACCTCTCAGGATGTTATAGATGAATATGAAAAAACAAAATCTAGAAAAATTATCTACGAAAAATATCCAGAGTATATTGCAGCAGATACATTAGATCCTATTAATATGGATCCGGATGCTTATAAAGTTGTATATACTATTCGTGTAAGACTCATAAAGAGAACTATTGGAATGATAGGCTCTAAAATTACCTCTAGATATGGTGGTAAGGGTGTTGTATCAAAAGTTCAATCTGATGATTTAATGCCTATAATGGTTGATAAGGATGGAAAGCAGCGAAGAGTCGAAGTAGTGATGAATCCTTATTCAACAATTAACCGTAAAATTCCGAGCGTCCTTATGGAAACACTACTCGGACTTATAGCACATAAATTACACGATCTTGTAGATGATTATAAGAAAACAAAAACAGGGCAAAAGAAAATTAAACCACTTCTTGAGAAATACTACCCTGGACGTTTTACTAGTTTAGATGTCGAAGAAATTATCAAATGTCATAATACTAGTAAAATAGAAGATATGTATTATTTCAATGTAGGATGTTTCTCTACCAAATTTACACCAGAACTTGTTAATCAATGGGCTGAAGAATTAGGTGTAGAAAGTCAGAGTAAAATTCTTATGCCTGAGACTGAATTAACAGATCTCGATGAATTAAAAGATAACCTAGAACCAGAAGAATATAATAAATTAGTATCTGGAATGACCGGAAAGTTTATAGAAGTAGATAAGCCTTTGATGGCAGGATATATGACCCTTGAAGAGTTATACCATAATAAATTAGATGGATTGTGGTAGATAAAAATTCTATTAAAATGCTGGAAAGATAACAAATCAAATCAGCATCAAGGAACGTTAGTTACTTGTTCAACGACTAAATATAGAACTGTATGAAGTTATATACAGATGATATAGTCTAAATTTAATATATTGTATTAAATATTCTTGATACCATCATATAGTAATAAGGTTACATCAAGTCTATATGGCGTAGATATTAATGCCAAACGAGATGAACCTATACTTGGAAAGGGACGCTATAGACAAACCGGACAAAAGATTGACAAACCAGTCTTTAAATTTTGTGAATTGCTGGAAATATTTACAGTAAAAGTAGATAAATCAGCAGTATATAATATAAATTTGACGATGCCAAAATATAAATTATATGACAAACAAGTGGTATCGAGAAACTTATAATAATTTAGTACTTTCTAGAAAAGAAAGAGGATTAGTTAAATCTAAACTGGATGGATACTATGAAAAGCATCATATTCTCCCCAAATCTATGGGAGGAACTGATAATAGTGATAATCTTGTTCTATAACTTATAGAGAACATGTTATTGCACATACGTTATTAAATAGAATCTATCCCAATAATAAAAAATTAATGAAGGCTCTTACTAGAATGTTAACATGTGAGGTTAATGATGAAGGTAGGAAAATAAAACGAATAATAAAATCTTCTAGAGAGGCTGAGTATATTAGAAAATTATATTCAGAATCTCAGTCGGGTGAAGGAAATCACAACTATGGAAAAACTGGAGAGAAAGCTTCTCATTATGGTAAGAAACATAGTAAGGAAACAAAAGATAAAATTTCTAAAGCCAATAAAGGAAGATTAGTTGGAGATAAAAATCCTATGTTTAATGTACGTTTAACGGGAGATAAAAATCCTATGTACGGAAAATTTGGAAAAGATCATCCAGCTGCAAAAAAGATAGTAGGACCTGATGGAGTAGTATACGAATGTCTAAATGATTGTGCTAAACATTTTAATTTAGATAGGCATACTATAACTAAATGGATTAAAAATAAACCAGAAAAAGGATTTAAATATTATAATAACTAATCGTCAAATTTATATTTATATTCAACGACTATGTACAAAACTATTAGAAAACTAGTAGAAGATATAGTCTATGGTTAGTATGAAAATTACTAATCTATTGTGGAGAGATGGAATTAGCTGTACTTCTATCTCGAAATGCAGATCAATTTATTAGTGGTGCTAGAAAAGACACTGCGAAGGAAGATAATCAAATATTTTTAAATAATTTACTTGGTCTAGGATTAACCGTAGTAGATGATAAGGGATTTAACCAAGGTGGGTCAAGTCTGAAAAAAGAATTGAACGATTTAAAGATTAAATTCCGTCGTAAAAATAACCTATTAAATATGGGAGGTAATTGATATGGAAAATAATAGCTGTTTAATGCTAAATTGCTCGCTTTATCTTCCAGTATCTCTATCTGCTATATTTAGTAGAGAAGATCTTAAAGATACTGGAATTGAGAATGAATCACATATAACATTATTGTATGCTCAAGGAAAAGAAATTCCCAGGATGAGCATCTTAGGGGATATAGAAACTATCTTAGGAGAACCGGAATTTGATGATTTTATTGAATATATAAAATCTGAAAATACTGAGAGAATCTTGGATAATTTTGAAATCGGATCTTTTGAGAATGATAGTGATTATATAGTGTTGAAAATGAAACAAACTAGTGAATTATACAAGACACTTGGATTAATCAATAAAGGATTAAGAATGAAGTATGAAGTTGCTTCTGAATATTCTTATACACCTCATATATCTCTTGCCGAACTTCAACCAGGAACAGCAAAAAAATACCTTGAGGATCCTAGGATTGAATTAATTCTAAATGAAAGTTTTGTATCATTCGAAGATCTTGTTATATCTTATGGACCTAGTAATACGCCTGTAGATAGATTGAGATATAATCTAACTACATTTAATGCAATTGATTACTTCTTTCATACAGAAAATATGAGAAAAGAAAATTCAGAATTAGATTAAAAAATTAAATAACCCTAGTATTCTTTATACCTAAACTTCGATAGAGGTATTTGTTTTACTAGGGTTTATTTAACTTAAGGAAATAGAGCGAATCAAATCCTTATAAATGTAGTAATAAACAAAATATTAATATTATGGAATCATCAGAAATTAAATTACCAAAGAAAGGGATTGTTATTGGAGTTGAGTTAGATAATCTTTATGAATTTTTTAATCGAACTCAACATTCAATAGGAAATATGGGAAAATTTGAGATCTTAGCTGAACTTGAGAAAAAAGTAAAGGGAGAAAAGATACGACACTTAACTAAATATGTTTCTATAGTATATAAACAACCTTCAGTAAGTATTGTATTTAGAATTTCTCGTTATATAAAAGGAGAGAATCAAGAAGAATATATAGTTTATTACAAGTTTGAAGGATTTATTTCCTAGAACAAAAATTAAAAGAGAGGAATATTTGAGTCCTCTCTTATTTTTTTATTTGCTTTCCACTAATTCTTTTGTTGCCTTTCTATGATAACCTTTCTTCTCAAATGCTTCAATAAAAATTCTTTTATGTATTGGATTTCCGGCCACATCTTTTCCGTAGTATTGATTTCTCCAATGACCTCTTACACCAAAGGGACAATCTATATTTATTTCAGTATCGTATAGTTTATCTACTATAATTACTCCTTGATTTCTTCGGCCAGTATTAGGATCTTCAAATTGTGTAGGTTTAATTTTTACTTTTCCAGATAACACAGATTCAAATGTTTCAGTTTTAATTTCAGAAGTCATCAAAAATATAAAACTTTTAAATAATTCATAGATAAATCTGTATTTTATGCTAAATGATTCCTTAGCTTCAACCGAATATAAAGTTTGATTATAATTATTTTTAAAATATTTAATAAGATCATCTATAGTTTTATTATTTGATAATAAATCTTCTTGACTATCTATTACCTCTTTATAGTAATCTTCTAATGTATCTGACCATCCTAATGAGGTAAACTCATTCATCATTTTTGAAGGAATACTTTTAAAAAATTTATCCAAACAATTAAACTGTTTACAAAGTTTGTATGAGTTAACAAATTCATCCATGCTATATAAACAACCTTCTAAGTTTAATTCAGAAAAATTTAATAAATCACTCTTTTTTATTACTACACTTCCTAATGAATTAAATGTTTTTTTTATCATTGCCCATAATACACTTTCCAATAAATGCATATAGTATAATATATTCACTTGTTATACAAAAAATAGAGTGGGCATTATAGTCTGTTTCCTGTTTATCTTTCGTACTAGAATTATATATCAATCCAAACTTAGCTTTCTTTTCTGAATTTCTAAATAAGTTTTCTAAGTTCTTTTTACTGACTATATCTCTTAATTTGTTAGAAAATAGCCGTTCTTTATTAAGTGAATAAAATCGAATATAGTTTTGTATATTACTTGAAATTTTATATTTTCTTATAGGTCTGGGTTCTTTACTTGCAACTTCAAAAAATACATTTTCAAATTCAGTAATATGTTTACGGTTCCTTCTAAATTTTTCTAAGCCTTCTTTTTGTAAAACATATTTTACTGCAAATAATTTCTCGTAATCTTTTTCCATAATTTTTCTTTCTTTTAGTTTTTATTACATTAATAAGGATTTTGAGGAAATAAAAAAAAGAATATCCAAATTAATGAATATTCTTTAAATAGTGGGCCCAGCCAGGCTTGAACTGACGACCTTCTGATTATGAGTCAGCTTCTCTAACCAACTGAGATATGGGCCCTGTTATAATTATGTCTAGTATCGGGAGGGGAGCTCGAATCCCCACGGGTCTTATTTTTCTGCCCAAAACATTTTAAGTGTTTCTTGTCTACCTATTCCAACATCCCGACATCCTTTTTAGTTGTTATTGTGTCTTGATAGATTTTTTTATTTTATTTCAGAATTTCTTCCTCCATAAAATTGATTTCCAGATTCTATAAATAATATCTTTCAATCTTTTCTATCATATATAAGAATTTCAGGGTTTCTGAGATTCCTCTTTTTCCTCAAGTTTAAAATTTCCTGCAGTACCATGTCCTAATGATAATACTAATTCTACAGCCTCAGGACCTCTCATGTAATAACATCCATCTGGTGCAGGTTTTCCAGAGTTAAGGTATTTATTTGTAGTTTTTTTATTAAATCCTATAGAGTTAATAAAAAGATATACTCCAAGAATTTTAGATTTATCCTTCGAAAATTTATATATTATATTTTCCATCTTTTTATAGAGGGTTTCACTATCTCCGACTTCAATAACTATATACTTTCCCCTCACTATAATAGACTTGTAGAATGTACTACTATTTCTTCCTAATTCAACAGCTGCATCCACTTTAGATTTATAAAATGTTATTAAATTTCCTAATAAATTGCACAAGATAACAGGTTTAGATAACTTTATTTGTGTATTAGGATTTCTCATATTTTCAGAATGATTTGTTAGTTTTAAATTAGAAAAGCTATTATCATAAGTTATAGTATTAATATGGTCAACTTCTTCTTCTTTTTTTAGATTTCTTTTTAATATATATTCCATAATAACTCTATGTAAGTAATATTTACTAACTTTTACATACCCACTACTATTAATAAATCCTAGTAATTTGTTAGTTTTATTTGATTTAGCAAAGCCTTCTTTACATATAGACATCCATGAGTACTTCCAATGTTCATGCCATTCATAATCATCTATATTTCCAGAAAATCCTATTACTTTATAAAATTTCTTTTTGCCTTGAGAATTTATAGATTTCCAAAAATATCCATGATATCTACTGTTTCTAGATATAGCTGAAGTAATCATTTTTAGATTATATCCTTTACTATTTCGAGAATTTATTGTAAATAATTCATTTCCTAGATCATCCATTGCAATATAAGTATTTAAATACTTTTCATTAATGGATGAACGTCTTTCTGGACTATTATTTTCTTTTATAGTAACCCATTCTAGATTAGATAGGTCATTATTACTTGGATTGTGATCAATATGATTAATTATGTTATACTTTTCAGGCTCTGAATTATTATAAAAAATATTTGCCATTAGTACATGAATTTTAAAAGTTCTATTTTTATTATTAGATAAGTATAAACTAACATTAACATAACCTCCTACCAGAAATTGTGTTAAGAGTTTTTTAGTATTCTTATTTCGGACTTCTTGAAGTTTATTAATTTCATAAATATCCTTAACACCTGGATACACTAATGGAATAAATTCATGGTCAGGGAGATTTGGGTATTTTTGATCTTGGCGATTAAATGGTTTTTCTTTACACATAACAAAATATTTTTTAAATTAAACATCTTTTTCATCATATATAAGATTAAAGACCTAGATTTCGCGCGTTTTATAAATTTCAAGCATTAATAATGTAAAATTTAAATGAAGAAATTATGAAAATACAAACAATTATTGACCCAAAACAGCTTGGACGAACATCTCAAGAATTAATAGAGATATTTTTGAAAGATAAAGTTTGATTATATACAGCTAGATTCTTCAGCGGAAAATATCAAGTATCCATCTCAAGGCTCTAAGATATTTATTCCTAGCCTTACGGGAAAAATCTTGATTACTTATCCGCTGGGTGTTTTAGCTGTAGTAAGTGTGGAGGAAATACAAAATAGAGATCAACTTATAAAAGAAATTGTAGAAGCTTATTATGAAATTTATAAACTAGACAAAGATTCAGAACAGAGAATAGGAACTGGAATATTTAGAATCTGGGGTCATAGTCTTAGAGATTTAGTACTCCATACTATAAATATTTACGAACAAGGAATTATAACCCTTGGAATAGATAGTTAGGGGAAGAAATAAAAAGAGAGGTTTTTGACTAATTAAAAGTCAAGTTTCCTCTCTTATTTTTTTTTACATAAAAATATCTTGACCATTGATCTGTATTCTTATGTTTCCGAAGGGATTGCCTCCGATTATGCCGCTAGTTCCAGGGATTTCTTCAGGGATCACCTCTTCTATGACATCTTCATCATTAGTAATGATAGTTGGTAATTTTTCTTCGTCGACTGATTCTATTATTTCCTCTTTCATAATTTATTCTCTATTAAAACAATCCAAGTAAGTTAGTAATATCTCCTATATCTGTATTACTAATTTTTGTTCCTTCTACTTCTACTACTTCACCTTCTTGATTTACATATCTAGTGCCAGGGAAAACTATTTCTTTTTTCTGAATTGCTGCCTTGTATTCATAATTTTCAGTAGATTCTTTAAGTTTTTTTACCCAGTATTTAGCATAATCACCTTCTACTGCATCAGGATCATATGGTTCTTCAAATAATCCTTCTTTTGGTTGAGGGCATTCTATTTTTACTTTAATAACTGAGTCTTCATTTTCAGTATCAGTCATTTCATATTCCCAGTAAAAGTAGTTTTTCTTTTTATTACTTTTATATGTACCTTCTGTTTTAAGGTCATCCCATATATTTTTAATAAGCTCCACAATATTAGTAGTACTTGCTTGTCCTGGAGTTAATAAAATTTGTTCTTGAACTAAAGCATTTTCAATAATAAATGCTTGTCCTTTAATTATTTTTGATTTACTCATTGTTTTTATTATTTATTTTAGGTTCAAATTCCCAAGCTTTTCCATAACCTTGAGACAATATTAATTCAACTGCTTTATCTCCTATAGAGGATTCTATAGCTTTGTTTTCTGAGTTTGATAAATTACTTTTCATTATTTTTATGAATAAAACCTCATTTATTATAATTCTTTTGAAAAGGGATCTCGGGAATAATAAAGTTTGCAACCTCTATTACTTCCTACATCCCTAAAAAATTATAATGAAAAGTAAAAAGAACATTAGATCGATCTATAAATATTTCTTTTATAAATTTTTCTAATGTTCTTTCATATATTAGGTTTTTAACCTTTTTCTAAGTGCATTTTTATCATTTCATATTATCACTAGCTACTTTTTCAGCTAATCTCAAGTATGATATGCAATTATAATATTCTGAGTCTTCTTCTGGATATACTATTTCAGATACACTAAATATTTTATCCACTTCTTTTTCTACTTCAGGATCATGAAGATATTTTTTCATAAAATAACTTAATCCTCCCAAAACAATAATACCGTCATCTAGAGCATCAAGTACCTCTCCATAATTTTTATCTAAATATTGAAAAACTTCGATAATATATTTTTTTGAAAACTCTTCAACTTGTCTAGATAGATCTATTGTTTTTCCTCTGCGTTTTAAAACTCCAGTATCTAAAATTACCTGTCCTTCTTTAATTGAAATTGATATTGAGTAATTTTTATATAGATAATCAACAAGATCGTAAACTATTCTAATTACGCCAGAATCTTTTACTCCTACAGCAGCACCAGCTGAAGAGGTACCATTGATAATACTACAGAAATCTAAAGTTTCAAATCCTCCATCAAGTATTAATGCATTTCTTAATTTGACATCATTACGTCTAGAAGCTTCACGAACATTTAGCCCATATTCATTATAGGTATATTTACACGATAAGCCTTGGCAAAAACAATATATATAATCTTCTTTATTTATATTTAATGTTTCATATAAATAATCTAATAACTCATCTACGTTATCGTTGGTATTAAAAGCCATTGATAAACCAATAGCTAATTTATCAAATGCATTTATTCCTTCATCTCCACCATATTTTTTTATTAAATATGACAACCATGGAGCATAAACTGCTTTTAAATCTTCAAAAGTTTCAAGCTTAAGTAAATAAGATCTAGGTACTTTTAACGCTGCAGGTCCTAATACATAATAATCTCCTCCTAATGGAAATACCATATCATCATCACTTTCAAGTGGTTTTTCAGGGAGTTTTGCTGTTGCACTAATAAACTTTTCAAATTTTATTAAACCGTTGGAATCCTTAAAAGAACACTTAATAGCAGAAAAACCAACATCAACACTTAAAATTCTCAAATTGCTCATCTTTTATAATTTTCTAAAATTTGTTCGTAAGCCTTTATTATATTCTTATCAACTTTATACTTCTTGAGATCCCCTAGAACAGTACTGGTTAAGAAATTAAATGGTACATGTGGGAGAAGTGCAGTATATCCAGATGTAACCATACCAACTGAAAAGTGTTCTGTTGGTTGATTAAGTGCTACTACGACGATCTGAGTTAATCCTAACTCTCCCGTAGTATCTTTATAAGCAAATACTAAATCTCCAGCGAGTAATGAACTATGAATACTAGCCCATAAATCATTTGCTACAGACATTGCATTATCCCATCCCCATACTCTTCTTTTCTCTAGAAGTTCATAATCTTTTCCCGACATTTTTTCACTCTCCATCGGATTCGAGTTTTTCTTTGTCTTTTCCATCACTTAAAATATAAATTAGTATATAATAATAATCTGCTTCTTCACAATCAACTTCTTGAATTCCAACTACATCAATATTAGAATAATCTCCCCAGATCTTTACTACTTTTGACAATGACCCTAGAATATGTGCTAAATATTCAGGAGTATCTTGATATTTTCTGGCTTCGAATAGAATATTATAATAAATCCATTCACCAGCTTCTCGATTTCTTTTCTTTGTTTCTAAAAATCTCAATCCTATTCCTGGAGTTTTATCTGTATAATCATATTCTAAGATTCGTTGGGTTAATTGATTTTGAATCTCTAATCGAGTATTTCCTTTTAATCCAAGAAGTCGTTTTATATCGTTATTGTATTCCGGAACTGCCATAACCTGATCCTCCTCGTTCTGTTTCATCAAGTTTATTAACTTCCTCTAATTCCATATGAGTTACTTCTGCACAAACCATCTGAGCAATTCTTTCTCCGTGTTCTACAGTTACCTCTACAGGACTAAGATTAACTAAAACTACTCCAATTTCTCCTCTATAGTTTGAATCTATAGTGGCTGGTCCATTTAAAACTCCTAATCCTTTTTTTAAGGCTTCTCCAGATCTAGCTCTAACTTGGATTTCAGTTCTAGGGGGAAGTTGAACATATATGCCTGTAGGAACTAATTTTCTCTCTAACGGTTTTAATGTAAATTCTTCACCGATATTTTTAAGGTCCATTCCAGAATCTCCAGGTTTTGCATAACTTGGAAGGGGATAACCCGATTTATTAATAATTTTTACAACCATGATACTGTATTACTATAAAATGTTTTATTACCTATACCTAAAAAATGTTTTTGTTCACGAGAATCAGTATATACATTTAAATCCCCAATAAAATCTTCAATAATTGTATAACACCAATCTCCATATTCTACTAAAAAATCTGGCTTATATTTTAAAACTTCGTCAAGATAAAATACTCCAAAAGTTCCAGAATCTACACAATATCTTCCAATAGTTTCCCTTTGATTAACTAATTTTTCAAGATTAATCTGATTTTCAATTGAAGGATTATCGTAAAGATTATAGTAAGCTTCTTCAATATTATCTACGAATTTTTCAAGCTCAAGTAAACCAAGAATATCTTTTAGTTTTGATACTTTCCATCTTCCATCTCCAACTCCAGTATCTTCCCAAATATAATTATCAGAGAATCCTACTTCTTCAGAGATAGTCATATTATCATAATTAAATCCGTTTCCCCAATCCTTGTTTTCTGCAATATAGCAAGGATCTGTGATAATAATCGTTCCGTTAAAATTCATAATTTATACTTTTTTCTTGTTTTAAACTTAAATAACCAGGATGTTCCAGAAATAAACTTTACTTGTCCAATTACATCTGGTCCTTTGTACATTTCATTAATATTAGTTGAATAAACATTGAATCCATAGTTTTCAGGGCCAAGACAAGTTCTAGGTTTTATCAATTCTCCAGATGCTATTAAAGACTGAAGAGTTGACATTAGATAATCGTAATCTTCTGGTAATAGATAAGTTGGTTTTTCTAAGTCTTCCAGTGCTAAACAATAATAGACTGGGAGACCTAGATATACCGTTTTACCTTTCTGTTCAAATATAAGTAATCTAGATTCTTTTTCATATCTTACTTTAATTGGAATCGGAAAGTTTGTTTTTATCGTATTATCAGAAAACTCTACTAAGGAATTATATATTTCTAGAATATCATTTTGTAGAGTAGTCATTGTAATTAATCTTCAGAAGTTGCACAAAATACCTTAATACCCATCTGATCTAAAAGGTTATAAATCTGAGTAGTAATAGCTGGTGATACGGATCCAGTAGTGTTCTTAATTTTATCCATATTATTTAATAATAATGTAAATGGATTTTTAACACCACTTAATTTATTAGGATCAAACAAACCAGACTGTTCTACAATTTGTCTGAGAATAGCTGGAATTTCGAGACCTTCACCGGGAATAATTTTAGTTGCAGTTGGGTAATCATATTGCATAAAATTGTAATCGATCACATTCCACTCTACCACATCACCTGTCGGAATACCAGATGCATTTTCTTCATCATCAGCTACATTTTGGATTTGAACAAGATAACCAACTTGAGCTAACCAATAATTAATGCAAGAAAAATCCTTAGTACTCATTGTAGTTTCTGAATTAATAAAGCTTACTAATTCAGCATTACCAATACTATTTTCGAAATTTGCTAAATTATTCTTTAAAAAACCCTTAACAAATTCCATAACACTTACACCCATACCTTCTTTATCAAAACGGCTACGAGCAACACAACGGCCTACCATAGAATTCATTTCTTGGGCCGGAATAGAATACAAATTTACTTCAATCATTTTAATGTTATTTTATATAATATTTAATTCGGGACTATCAACTAGTAAGAAAATAGCCCATAAACGCTCTTCAACTAAACCTGATTCAAACAATTCTTTTTCAGACGTAGTAAAATCTCCAACAGTTAAAATAGCTTTATATATCTCTATAAAATCTATTTCCTTACCATTTTTCCAAGATATATACTGATCAACTAACCAAGATTCAAAAGGTGCATTATTCATTTGCTGGTAATCAAGAATAATAAATTCATTAATTCCAAATGCATCCTTAAGGAGTTGAAAAATATCTGAAATTCTTGCTCGATAGGAATATTTAGATACTAAGATTTTATATACTGCTTTTACTGTATCAGTATAATCTGTATCATTTCTTGTTTTTATATAATTTTTTCTTCGCTCTAAATCAAACATTTTCTATCTCTACTTCTAATGGAAATAATCTTTTAATTTCAAATAGTTTTAAATATTTATCATTATATTGATCCATAAAATCTTTCACTTCTTTATAATGATCAAATACCCAATTTCCATTAAGACTATTTAATATCTTTGATTTATCTTCAAGTTGAAATAAGTAAGTCTCAATAGTGATATCATTTCCTGAACCGTGATAGGATTTAGGAGTACTATTTGTTTTTTCAATATTGAATATATCTCCCCAAATTGGATCTCTCCAATCTATATCGAGTACATAAAATATTAATTCTCGAATAAAAGATAATTCGAATAGTTTATTAAATGAGTTCCCTGATCCTCTCCATTCATACTTAAAAGAGTTAACTTTATCTTCCAAACCCCAAGATTTTATTAAGTCTAAGAGTTCAAGATAAAGTCTATTCCATTCTTCTTTTGGTTTTTCTACGATTATTGCTTCTTGTTTAAATTCCAATAGACTTTTCATAATAACTTCTTAAGATTGTATAACTTGCTTTCCAGACTAAATCTAAATTCCTCACTTGCAGATCTGTCTTTAGGTAAGATCTTAATTGATTATAGTAGTTATCAGGATCATTTCTTTCAACACTTCCTAATAATTGATCTATATTAATCCCAGTACTTTCCCACTTAAATCGATCTATAACAAGTAACTTATTAAGATCTAGTTGTTGTTTAATATTACTAAGAGATCCTATATAATTATTCATTCGATCTAATCTTTCAGTACACATAGGATTCCCACATTTCAAAAGACTTCCATAAACATCTTTCTCCGACATACTGTAACCACAACTGCAAGTCGGCCACATAAAATCTCCATTACCTTCAGTAAAAGAATCTCCTACCATTGGAATAGTTGAATTGGCCATAATAATACTTACTATCGCTCCAGGGGTAATTTTCTTTTTTACCATTTTTCCCACACTTCCAGCACTTGGTTTTCTTACTGTACATCCTTTTACTTGAATTGGGTCGATTAGAATGTTAGCTGACCAAGAATCTTTTCCTTTAGCTACTTGAGAATTCCATTGTATACCTCTTACTGTAGTTTTTAAAGCTTCAGTTCCTGATCCAGCACCAGCAAATTTAAGAGCGCCGAGACATATTCCAAACTCATTATATACTACCCAACCATCATTTAAGAAATAACCAGTTGAAGTAACTGTTTTATCTGTTTCTGTATATTCTTTATTTCCGGCGCTCATAAGTTCTTCTATAGTCCATACATCAGCAGGAGAGAATAAGATATGTCCATCAGTTTTTGAATGTACAGTCTCAAACATTTTTAAAACTTCTCGATAATCTGTTTTTCTTAGTATTTGTCCTTCTATTGAATCATCAGTATAATATCTATAAGCTCTAAGAGTTAATAAATTATTTACCTCAGATTCACAATACTTAGAATTTATTAATCCATTGGCTCTTTGTCTAGCAGTTTCAGGATCAGTATCAGAAAGTCGATTAATATCAACTAATGCCTCCGCCTGAATTGCTACTATACCTTTTGGAAATCTTTTTGGAAGAAAGTTTATCAATTTCCAAGTTTGATCTACTCCATAATTATCCAAGTTTAAATTTCCAACTGTAACTATTCTTTTTGGGATACCCGTTGAAGAATCTAAGTAAATTGCTATACTGGATCCATCATACTTTAAATCACAGTATTTTCCAGAGTTTTCTTTCATAAACTCAGAAAGAGCACTCAACATAGTTTTTTCTTCAACTTTTTTCTTTTTAATTTTTTCTATATAAGAATTTTTTGTCTTAGTTCCTTTTAAATATGTTTGATAAACATAATCTCTGACAAAAAATCCATCTTCTTGCGCTGCTCTAGCTTCTAACATATCATATACAGCATCATCCATTCCGGTAGGTACTGAATCAATGTAATAGTTTTTACATGCAAGAATAAGGTCTTTCCATTTTTCTAATGATTTTTCTGTAATATTATTTGTAACACACATAAATTTATTTATTTTTTAATAGCCATCCAATCATTATATCTTGGACTTCTAAGTCAAACATTTCTTTAATATTACTAAAGTCATCTTCTGGTATAAAAGATGAGTTAGGTTTTATTGCAACTTCATATTCAACTTCTCGACGGTTAGAATATCTAGTAATTATCTTATATCCAAGTTTTACTAAAAATTCTTTCATCTTATCATAATCCCAGTGCATTCCGAAAGGTTTAGACATCATCATATTACTAATAACTAAATCAGTAAGTGGACAATCTGGTAAATCTTCCGGCTCAAAATCGAAATCATCTTCTTGTCCATCAAAATTAATATTTCCTTTCTCCCTATCATAGAGAGGAAAGTCGTTATCATCTTCTTTTTTCATAATTTCTTTATTTTATTTAACCTCATTAATTAGAAAATCAAGCTTTCTCGGCTGCGTATTAAGCATGTAATTTATAATATAACTTATTCCAAAACGATCGATCATATCATCTTTCGTTTTTGATAATATATTTTCTATAAAATCAGGAAAATTTATAGAAATTTTGTCGGTTAATTCATAAGCTCCTTGAATTGTTCTATAGTAATATATCTCAGATTCAGAAGAAATTCCATTAAAATCGTATAAATCACCTTTTAAAAATTTATTAACAAATTCCACTCCAATCCTTTTATAATTATCTCTGTGAGTAATTGTATAAAATAATTTCTCTCTTTTAGCTTCAAACCTATAACCTCTTAAAGAATCTTGAGAATTAATTAATTTTAAAATTTTCTCAAAATTTGGAAGTTTTGAGGTATCTGATCTATATTTTTCTCGATAAAGATATGCTAATCTAGATATATAACCTTGATATCTACCATCTGCTAAAGATATATATAACCATTCGTCACTAAATCCAATTGAAACTGAATTGGTATCACTAATTATTATCTTTGTCATAAAATAATGAAACCCCACCCTGGGATAAAATATCAAAACCAGGATGAGGTGTAGTATATTATTATTTATTAACCTTCTATTTTAGTTTCGGAAATATTATCATCGATAATTGTACAATCAATTAAGAGAATCATTGATGCTGCTGAAATAGAATTTTCAAGAGCTACTCGAAGAGATTTAGAACTATCTAGAATTCCTTCTTCAAGTAAACTACCATACTTTCGAGTCTTAGCATTATATCCAATTCCTGGTTTAGATGATTTAACTTTTTCTAGAACTACTTCTCCTGAGACTCCTGAATTATCCGCAATTGTTTTAAGAATTACTGGAAGACTTGAGAATACAATTTCTGCACCCTCTACTTCGTCTCCGATTAAAGATTTCCAGAATGTTTTATCTTTCTTTGCTTCTAATGATCCTTTATAATAGATATAACCGCTTCCTAAAGAACATCCCTCGGCAATAGCACTTTTAGATGCTAGAATAGAATCTTCAATGGTCTGTTTAAGGTTCTGTTTTTCAGTTTCAGAAGCACCACCAGCTCTCACTACTGCAATACCCCCACTAAGATTTGCTACTCGTTTCGCAAATTTAGTTTTATCATAATCTGATATTCCTGGATCTGTAAGTTTAGTACTAAGAATTTCTACTCTTTCAGCAATCTCTTTAGAATCACCGCCACCTTCATAGATAATACATGAATCTCTAGAAATTACAACTTTCTTAGCTACTCCAAGATCCTCTTTTGTTGCTTGTGTGACTGATAATCCGTTCTCAGGAGAAATATATTTACCGCCAGTTAAAATTGAAATATCTGCCATAATATTTTTCCTTGAATCTCCGAAATCAATACCTTTCACAACACAACATCTAATCGCACCTTGAAGAGTATTCATGACAAGAGTTGTATTTACTACTTCATCAATATCATCTACTATAAACAAAAATGGACGTCCAGTAGGTACAAGCTGTTCCATTAACGGAAGAATTTGCTGCACACTAGATAATCTTTCTCCTACTACAATTACATAAGGATCTTCCATTACACAAGTTCCATCAGTAGGATTTGTAACATACTGTGGAGAAGCCCAACCACGATCGAGTTTCATTCCGGTAGTTACATCAATAGTAGTTTCAAGACCACTAGAAAAATCAGCTGTAATAATACCAAGCATTCCAACTTTCTCCATACATTCAACTACCAGATTTCCAATGGCCGGATCATTATTGGCTGAAATAGTTGCCACTTTTCTGATCTTTTCCATATCATCATTTACTGGAATTGAATTATTTTTGATATACTCAGCCATCCATTTTCCGGCCTTAAGCATACCAGATTTCACCTCATTTACATTAGCTCCAGTCCGTAATGCTTTCTGTCCTTTTTCGCACATTTCTTTGATTAATAGTGAAGTCGAACTTGTACCATCACCTGCTAATCTTTCTGTTTGAGCGGCAGCATTTTTTACAAAGATAGCTCCTGTATTCTGAAGTTGATTCTTAAATGAAATCGACTTAGCAACAGTAGCTCCATCTCTTGACACCTCTGGACCTGTAAATCCTGAAATACATACGGCTTTACCTGACGGGCCGAGTGTTTTCTTAATTGCCTCTACTGATTTTTTTACACCTTCAATAATTTCGGCCTGAGTTTCAAAGCCGTGATTAATAATTTTTCCTTCTGACATGTTTCGTTTTAATTAAAGTACTACAATAATTTCATTTAAAGTTATAACACGATATTCTGTTCCATCTTGAGTAAATGATTTTCCTGTGTTTGGATAAATCAAGATAGTATCACCAGGTTTTAATACTCCCTCGCTAACTTCTTCACCTACTCCAATAACCTCAGCTTTTTCACATTCACTCGCAGGAACAACAAAATTTCCTATCTTTTGAGTCATAGTATCTTTTTTATCTACTATGACCAATACTTTAGATTGAATTACTTTCATTTTTATTAATTTTATTTTAAATTTTTACTCATATATAAGAAAATCACCCTTAGAAATCACCCTTTTTATTGATTTGGAGAAGAAAAACCAACTTCCGTCTGTGAAATCTTAAAAGCCTTATATATGAAAGAATAAAAACCCAACCACCTATAACACAGTAGGCAGTTGGGTAAAATTTTTAAAGGAATTACAACAAATCAGTAGAAAAATTTGAACATTAGAAAAAGTATCAACCCTTTAAAAATTTTCAGAAAATGAAAAAATTTTTAATTGTAATTATCATCCTTATATTAGGGATGATATTTCTAGGTAAAATTTTTATAGTAATCCTAGAAGTTTTTGCACTATACTCAGCATTTAGAATGAGTTATGATGCATTATTTGGAAAATAAATATAAAATATTTTCATGGAGAGATTCGAAATAAACGAATCTCTTTTTTTATTTCTCCCTAAATTCTGGATGATCTTTATAATATTCTTCTAATTTTTCTGGAATATACTTTTTAGCATATTCATATGATAACCATCCATAACCTTTATAGTGACTTGATTGATTTTTTATGACCTTATTAACCGAACTATATAAAAAACCATCCTTTTCAAGTTCTTTCGGATCTTTATACATTTTTATAATCTCATTTGTATTGAAATCAATACATAAATATCTCCAGAGTTCTGCCTTTACTAATATTACTTCTTTATTATTATAAAATTCATTTAATTTATTTTGGTCTAAATCAGAGTAATGTTTCCAATAATATCCTCTATAGAACTCTTCCGTTCTTATAGCAGTTTTTACAGATTCTCTTATAAATCCATCTTTCTTTACTCCAAGAATATTTTTGTAAATTTTTATAACTTTATGATTTACATCTAAGCATACTATTCTTGTTTCTTTTATATCAGGTCCTTTATCAATAATTTTTCCATCATTTTTATAAAATTCTTCTAATTTATCTTTGTGGCTTTCTTCGAATTTAGCAAATTTATACCAATAATATCCTTTAAATTTTACTTGATTCTTTGAAAATATCCTACAAATAGATTGAAAATTATAACCATCTTTTCCAGCATCATGATAGTTATTATAAATATTAAGAACTGTAAAATTTTTATCACATCTAACTATTTTTTGCGGAGGTAAACAATCAGGATCCTTCAACTTTAGTATTGGTAAGGAGTCTAAACATTTATATTTAATAATTTCATCGTTATCTAGCCAATCTATTAATTTACACCAATAATATCCTTTATAATAATTTATTTTCTTTCTTCTAATTGTATTAGAAATAGAACTTGAATTAAATCCATCCTCTTTAAGTTGAATATCATTAAGCCCAGAATATATTCTAACAATCTTCTTATTTTCTGTATATGCTATTATACTATTTAGACTTATTCCCCAAGTTAAAAATATGCTCTCTTCATCATTATGATAATAATTATCTATTTTTCTTAACTCCTCTTCTGATGTCCATGATGATAAATCGTACCAGTAATATCCTCTAGATACTCTATTATTCGCTTTAATAGAACGTCTTACGGTAACTTCAGAAAATCCATCATCTTTCAAGTCCATCATTTTATTATATATTTTTAGTATATTTTTATCTTTATCACAACAAATTACACTATTAGATGAACATTTAGAACGTAAATTTCCCAAATATTTTATAAGATTTATATCAGCCTCTTCAATTAATTTAATAGCATTTTTTCTTTTCACTGTAATACACTCTCTATTAGCCACCATAAAAGATGCAGCACTGGCTAATTTTAAATTATCTGGTTCAATATAATGTAGAAGTATGTGAGCTAGTATATGTTCTAACCCAGTCAATAAAACATAATTATTCTCTTCATTTAGTCCACCGCAACAAATAGGTAATATGTGATGACATTCAGTATAATAACCTAATGATTTTCTATCTAAACCTCGGGATAGTGCATTATCTATTAATTCACAATATTGATTTAAATAAAATTCAATATCTTTTCCTAATTTTACGATATTAAGAATTTTAATGTTATCTAGTGAATCTAATTGATCTCCTAGTTGTAACATTAAAATTCTACTAAAACTTTGATTTTTAATACTGCCATAATTCTTATTTTAATAGGTTTAATATAATAGATTATTATTTTAGTAGAAACTAAAAGTAAGATTTCTGGTAGTAGGGTTTGCGCAATTCTACTACCATACTTTCTTACAGAACCTACTAAAATAATAGAAGAACACTAGATCGATTTATTAAAATATAAATTTTTCTAATGTTCTTTCATATATTAGGTTTTAATCTTTCTAAAAGCGCAAAAACTCACCTTAAGATTTATTAAATGGAGTCGGTCCTGAAACAACTTGCTGAACGTTAATATTATTTCCTTGTCTCTGCGGTCCAGCCCCTCCAGCTTTATATACACTCTGTTGAGCTTGATTATATTGAATATTATAGTTATTAATCATTAAATCAATATCTGCCTCAGAAAAATATCGTTTGTCTTGAATCATCCTTATATCATCATACACTTTTTTTGGCAAACTTCTAAATCTACCATTTTGAAGTCTTATATTGTAATCAATCATATTTGTTTCTCCACGCCGATTTTTTGTGATCGTTGATATTCCAAGATTATTAGGATTTGGTCCATCCCCACCTTTAGAGCGTGTGATAATAAAGTCACAAACGTCTACTTTGTGACTACTGCCCGCGATGTAGCTCATATCCAATATCGATTGGCTATATGCTCCAATTTTTAATTGAGATAATATAAATACTAATTTCCCTAATCCTGTTAATTCCGTAAGTTTATCATAAATATCTCCAAATGATTTATACATAGAACCATCTTCTCCACCATTAGCTCCACGGAAACCCGCGTCATAATCGATAAATAAAATTTTATAATCTTTGGTTTTCATGAATTCTATATATTCATCTACTGAAATTTTTCCAGCTGGTAGTATAGTTATACTAAGATTATCTCCAATCATTTGACACATACTATTGTATATAGGTCCTATGTTTTGAGATACTTCATTAAATGACAATCCTGTAAATTGAGCTCCTAATCTGATAATCATTATAAATTTAATTTTCATTAAACTATTAGACTATATCATCTATATTTTTATAGTTCTATATTTAGTCGTTGAACTCTATCTCTTAGATAAAAGATAGAGATGCTAATTCTATTTTATTCTAATAGTTCTAGCATTTTAATAGAATTTTCATAGATTCTTATATCTATGCTTCATTCGTTTAAAGTCTTTCATTTTAAGATCTCCAAGAGCTAAATAATGTACTTTATAACCTTGTAAACTCATGTTCAATGCCTCCTGCATGGATAAAAGAGACTTTCCAACTCCTGGAGGCATTGCGATAAGTCCGAGTTGTCCAAATTCATAAGCTCCGCATGAAAAGCAATTATTTATCCATTCAAATTTACTAGGTACACCACCTTCTGCCTGTTCAGCGATGATTGAATTAATATCTATTTGTGTAAATCCAATCTCACTAAAATTATCTAGATCAGCAGTAGTTTTAACATTTATATTTTTCACAAACTTAACATATTCTTCTGGATTTTGAGAATAGAGTCTGTTTGCTTTTTGAAGATTAACTGAATATATTACATCAGTTAAAATCTTTCTGGCTGGTTCAATTTGACTTTTTGTATATCTTTTCCATTTTATAATTTCATTCATCACCTCTTGGGTCTCTTGTGGAGTTTTCTGAGATCTAAATAAGATACTCCTAAATAAAGGCTCATCTATATTTTCTAGAGGATAAGTCTTTATAGCATCCACGAGTTGAGAGACCATACCATTTCCGGCTGTTTGTGGATTAGTCTGAAAATAATATTGAAGATCTAATATATTATTTTTAGCATCCTGAAATAAATATTGATTAAAACAGCTAAAAATCAAATCAAATACACTACCATTATCCATACTATATTTTTAAAGATTTTCTTCATTAATAACTATATCTTGAATATCACAATACTTATAGTAGTTATGTAATAGTTCATCTCTTTGTTCGAATCCTTTTGTATATACCGGGATTCTTTTCGGTATTTTAGGTTTTAGTGCAAGAACGTTCATATTAGTTCCTCTTGCTGTTCGTCCTAGTTGTTGAAGAACCGATCCAGCGTTGATATTAGAAACTAGTAATATATTTTCTAATCCAGGAAGGTCTAGTGCTCTAAATCCTGCGGCGGTACTAGGAATTATATCTACCATTCCATTTTTAATATATTCGCATGATTGTTGAAGATCTAGGTTTGTTTTATTTCCAGACAAATCATAATAAATATATCCTTCGCCGCAAATTAAGAGCACTCTAAATACTCCAATAAAAAAGTTATCTATCCAAGTTGAAATAATATTATTTAAATTATTTATTGGGATATATAATTTAGGATATTTTTTTGCTATCTTTACAATCAATTCACATACTCCAGGATCAACCCAAATTTTTGACATTATTGTATTATAGACATTATTATCCTCATTAAAATCCTCTTCTGTAAATTTAATATTATTTAGAGCGATAGTATTTATATGGATACTATTTATTTTCAGACTAGTAGGCATTCTATAAACTAATGCTGGTCCGAAATATTTAATTAAATCCTTGTTTCTTACTACTGTTTCCGTAATTCCCTGTGCAAATGTGATCATAACTCCTGAATCTCGATCTGCAGTTCCAGAAAATCCGTACATAACTTCAGCATTCACTAGTCTATCATATATCCATTCACCAGAAGGATTAATAGTATACTCTACTTCATCTACTAGAATCCAATCGAATTTCTTAAGTTTCTCTTCCTCTAAGATACACAAATCTGGATCTTTTATCTTCTTTTGATTTAGAAACCCTGAAGTAATTATACATCCAAGATCTCCATCTATTGAAGTTGGCAATTTACCCCCAAATCTAGATTCGTATCTTTTAACAATTTCATCTTTTGCTTTTTTTCCTGGAGTTATAACTAATACTTTCTTTCCGAGTTCATTATGTGCATAGTTTATAAGAGTTGCTATAGTTTCAGTTTTTCCATATCCTGTATTGGTTTGAATAATCGCTCTCTTATATTTTAACACATGCAACATATCTTCATTTTGATAATCTCTAAGATTTGGAAATGGATAGGTTCGATAATAATCTGCAAATATTGTTCTAAGAATTGTATTATAATCCGTATCTGATAGGATTGGTTTAAATACATTAGCAATATAAGCTGCCCATCCCATTCCTAAGATAAAAGTATATATTCCTTTCTTAGGTCCGCATGATCTAGGGTTATCATAAAGTTTTGCTATTTCTTCAGTTGTATTCCAAGATTTCAACCAAGGGGAATACTTAGTTACTTTTCTTTTAAATTCTAAAAGACATTTTACACTAGGGTCATCGGTTTTTATTACTATTTTATTTATAGTATTATCTATCGATGCTGTTATCATTTTATTTAATCCATTGTAAATTATTTCCAGCCCTAAGTTTTCGTTTCATACATTCTTCTGGATCTTCTCCATTAGATTTTATGATATTAATAGGGCAATAATCTATTCTTTTTCTTATTTTTTTAGCCACACTCATAGATTTTTCAGTATCATCTAAGTAACATAAAATTTTTTCAGGAACGTACTCACTAAGAAAATCTAATTGATAATCTGATATAGAACTTCCCAAAACTGCAAAAGGTATATAATCAGGTGCCATAATTAAAGCAGCTATAGCATCATATACCCCTTCCACTACTATTATTTTTCTTAGACCTTGACCATGATCTATTACATAAGGAGGCTTTGCTGATATTTGTGGGAAAAGATATCTAATTTTTGTCTTTCCAGAAAATCTAATCTGGTAATAAAATACTTCCCCATGATATTTAAATGGCATTACTACATTTCCATCAACAAATTTAAAGTCTAGGAGTTTATAGATGTCGTTCATAAAAGGATGTCTACTCATTAGATAATCATAGCCTCTTTGATCAAAATTATCAAATTCATTCCAGTATTTATCTAATGTCCATATAGGATCTTCTGTAAGTTTAACTACATTTGGATGACCTGAATATCCATAATACAATGACATAAAATCAGGTACTTTAAATGATGTATCAACTTCATCAGACACATGTATATAGGCTCGATTACATACAAAACAAGTACCAACAGTTAAATCAGTTTTTATATATAATTTATGTTTTGTATGTCCAGAATCTCTACAAAATGGACAATGAATAATATAGTGTCCTGTTGAATTTGCATGAGGTTCTACTTCTTCCATACTAGATACTCCATAAAAATCTTTAAGAAGTTCTTCGAAGTTACAAAACACTAATACACGTCCATCTTTTAATTTTACTTCTTTATAGTCTACCATTTTTCTTTGTTGAAAATAAAAAGGAATCTCTTAAGAATAAAATACATCTCTTGAGATTCCCATTATAATACGGTTTTAATTACTTCTTTTCCTCTTTAGTTTCAGGTACTGGCTTTTCTTTCTCTTTTTCAGCCGGTTTTGTTGGAGTTGCTGCCGGTTTTTTATCAACTGGCTGCGGTTCTTTTTCCTTATTACAAACACAAGGGTCTTGATTACACTTTGGACATTCTTTTGGTGCAAAACGTTCAATAGCTTCATCAAGGGATTGAACTACAAAACCTACTGATCCTGATACTCCTGCACACATATTTATTTCAAATGGTCCTGATACAATTAATGCTAGTTCATTGTAATCATAAGAACTTACTAGTAAACTTAGAAATTCATTACTAGGCATAATATCACCAGAAACAGAATGTGCTGGGATAGTAATTCGTTGAGTACCTGATAAAGGTAAATTAATTTGTGATTTTGTTCCGTTATAAACTCTCATAATTTTTATTTATTAATGTTTTCTATTTTATTTTCCGGGGTACACAACTAACTCCGGATTTTCTCAATTATTAGGGTTTGAGTTCTCAAGGACTGTGTTTTTATCATCGGGCTCTTCTATAAATACTGGAAGATCAATTTTAGGAAGTGCACAAAGAAAATGTTTAGATTCAGTTTTTTGAGAATTTTTCTTTTTAAAGAATCTTTTCTTTTTTTCTTTGATTACTCTATGCACTAAAATTCCAGAGATTAGTTTTCCTGTATTTATTACATGAATATTCCATCCATCAGTTTCTGGAAATTTCATTCGAAGGGCTGATAAAACTTGATACCTTACTATAGCATATTTAGATTGGAGAGTAGCATCTTTCGGAAATTCTGTAACCTCCAAAAGATCATCCACAAACATTTCTAATTCCGTTCTTAATTTCGGATCAACTCCATCAACAATATTTACTGGAGAACCTAGATTTATATTAATATCTTCTAAAGGAAATAAATACTCAGGAGAATCTACACTTAAAACTAGATTCTTATTAAATATTAATGAAGTATCCACAACTTTCTTAAGTGGTTTATGAAGTATAGACACATTCTTTTTAAGGGAAAATTTACTAGAACATTCAGATCCAATTATATTATCCTTTATATACAACATTGATTCTTTGGATAAAATCAAATCACGTCCAGATAAGAATATAACAGAACAATAATTTCCAGCAAAACCAAGAAGATAAGGAATAGTAAAGCTAGAGATTACAGATGCTGAGTTAATATATCCGCCGAGAGGATTAAAGCCAAGTAAATCTATTGCATTTTCCTTACAGTAATTAACAACATCATAATTAAAATTCAAAGGACATAAATCAAGAGAGACGAATTTAATTTTCTCTTCAATAGCTTTTTCTATGGCTTTGAGATCTTCGGCGGTCTTTGGATTCTTTACCCCAAACTCTCCAATTATTTTATATTCCCTAAGTTGTTTAATAGTTTCTTTAATAGTTTCCAGATTTTTAAGAACTACTTCAGAATCTATCAATAACAAGTCGACTTTCTTTCTTCCAAGTTCAAGAAGATGTCCAAGGAGTGCTCTTTCAGGATTGTCTAAAAAATCAATAGAAGTGATTAAGCTACTTTCTGAAAAACTCTTTATAAATTCAGAAATCAAAAAATCATTATTAGCTGAGATAGATGTATGAAAATAATCAAAAGAGTATTCATCTTCAGGATCTACCCACGGTTTAATGGTCATATTCGAAGTATCTAACCCTACCCCTTGTACTTTAAATTTTGTTGATGTTGTTGTCATAAAATAGATATATTAATTATGTTATTAGATAATGTTTCATTTTTCTCAGGGAGCCAAGAGATATTAATTATTGGTTCTTTTTCAGAATTTAAATTAATACTGTTCTTAAGAAATACTGAATCCTTAAATACTTTACAAGCTCCAAGTAATTCTAAGAAAATAGAAAATACAAATCTCATATAATTCTTATTTCTTAGAAGAATTAATTTTATTATAGTATAATCTTGATAACTTATTTCTTTTAGATTTACTGGCTCTTCTGTTTTAGTATCAATAACTTTAAATATTGATTTTGTATCATAACCTTGAGTATTGAAAAACTTAACACAATTAGGAGAATTATCTAATTTTAATCTTTTTGTTTTTCTATTTGAATTAAGATTAAGAATATTATATCTACTAAAATGTTGTTTATCGTAAGGAACGATTTCAGGGAAAAGAATTTTATAATTATTAATCTCTATATTATTCTTTCCTGATACTATTCTATATTTCTCTGATAGATTTACTATTTCTATACCAGTCAAATTCGGAATAGATATAATTTTTGGATATCCTGGTACCCAATCTAAAAACCATATATCATTTCGATTCGGGAGATCTAGTTTACTTAGGACTTTCTTGAATTCTAAGTAATCATGAGAATAGGTAGCTAAATGGTAAATACTATCAATCAAAAATAGTTGTAAATATCTATCACTAAGAATATAATCATAAAAAGATTTTATATTCTTTATAATAGTTTTAATTAATTCTTGTTTTTCTGTCTTCTTTGTAATAGAGTTACTACATATTCTACAAGGAAGATAATAAAAATCTTTAATTAATGTAGATAATGGACCTCTATATTTATTACATCTGAAGCAAAAATTATCAAGATCTTTTTGATGTGTTAACTCAATTTCACAATACTCTTGATAACTTAAAAAATGCTCTTCGGATAGATGTTTTTCAAATTCTATTGGATCATTACTTTTGAATCCACACCAAATACATTCCATTTATTTTAAATTATATAATCCTGTATCAATAAATTGTTGCTTTAAATCATTTGCTAAAACTTGCATATCTGGATGAGCATCTTTAGCACACCTTAATGAAAAGAATCCAGCTTTTTCAGGAGTATCTTCAGAAGGAATATATGTAAAATCCTCAATATAACCAGTCATACATAATTCGGTTTTTATATCATTTGGAAGTAATCCTCTAGCTTCTTCTGGTTTTAGTTTTTCTCCTTCATCAGTGGAAGTTACATATAAATAATCGATCTCTATATTCCTCCATGATCTATCAAAAGCTGCAATAGTTCTATCCCACACTGTAAGATCTTCCCATAATTCCTGCCCATCTAGGTCATGAATATAACTTCGAGATAATCCTGTTTGAGAATCTATAGATGATGCAATATCTTCTCTAACTCTATATATCCACTGAGGAAGAATAAAGGTAAGTTCCTTTCCGAATCTATCTTTTGAATAATTTACATAACGTTGAGATTCTTGGAGAAATGAAAACGCTCTATGCCGAACAAGTTCATGAGATATACCTCTACTACAGATCCATCTAGTTGTGACTCTGTGATAATGGTTTTCAGTAGGTTCACACCAATATTTTTTCATAACTCCTTCTAGATTATGTTGATAAATAATTCTTAGATCTGTAGTGATCTCATAGGTTCCAGTTACCGAATTATGATACCATCTAGTGTAAGGAGCAGTTTTGAAAAAGATCTCCAAGTAGTATCTATCCTCCTCTGGAATACTGAGATATACAGTTCCTGAGTTAAAAACCGCCCAATGACCTCTAGAAAAAAGCATGTTGTCAAACCTTTCCCATGAATCTTCTGTGATTTTATCTTCAGATTTATAAGCCAATCTTCCAATTTTCTCTACATGTTTCATTAATCCATCCACCCCAGGTTGTTGAGGGAGAATGGATACACTTGATTTTACGATTTTCATATTGTTTTTTTATTGTTTAATGATTACATCTATAAGTTCTTCAAGGTTCTAGGAGAGCAAAAAGAAGACCTAACACCTATTTCTAAGTGCTAAGTCTTCTGGTTTTTAATCTTGGCTACTGTTTAATTCTGCAGTAACCTTTTGAATTCTCTCCCTAATAATTTTCTTATAATGATAATCGGGAAATCTCATACTTGTAATCTGAGTTCCTCCCTTCTTTGTAGTGGATAGAACAGCAACTGGTTCCATATATCTAGTCATTACATCGATACATTGTTTATAAACACCAATTAATTTCTTCTTTACTTGTTTTTCTTTTCTACTCAATTTCATTTTTATAAATTTTTTAGGTTATTATTACACTTATAAGATTTTGAAGGTTTTGAAAGAAATCAATAATGCTTTTAGATTTTCCCTGAAATTCTTATATATGATATTATTAATAAAATAAATTTAAATAAGAAAAAAATTATGGATCCTTTATTTGGAATGATTTTTTATTTTAGTATAGCTATAACAATTAGCTTTATTTGTAGTGTTCTTGAGGCGACGTTATTAAGCACACCAACTTCTTTTATTCAGTCTAAAATCGATTCTGGTTCTAAGGCAGCAATAAAATTTATGAAGCTTAAAAATGAAAGAGTGGATGATGCTATTTCTGCTATTCTAACACTAAATACTGCTGCTCATGCAGTAGGTACGAGTTTAGCTAGTATAGAGGCAGTTGAAATTTTTGGGATGAAAAATTTTGCAATTATTTCTGGAATAATGACTTTTTTGATATTAGTACTTAGTGAATTAATACCAAAATCACTTGGAGCACATTATTGGAAAAGAATGACCTCAATTACAGCTAATATATTAACTTGGATGATTTACATAACATATCCTATAGTCTGGATATCAAGATATATAATGGCTATATTCTCACCAAAAACAGAAGAAGCGACTGTTTCTCGAGAAGAAATATCTAGTATGGCAACAATTGGAGAACGAGAAAAGATATTTACGGGAAGAGAAAGTAAAATAATTAAAAATCTACTTGCTCTTGATAAATTAACTGTTGGAAATATAATGACTCCTAGAACTGTTGTAAAATCTTTCGATGCTAATACTTTTCTTAAAGACTTTCCAGATGAATTTGAATTTTCTAGAATACCAATATGGGAAGATACTGAAGATAATATAATCGGAATAGCATATAAATCAGATATATATCAAGATTATGATGTTTATCAACCAAGATTAACAATAAAACATACAGATTATGATTCTGATATTATATTTATTCCAGATTCCTCTAGTGTTAATGTGTTGTTCGAAAAATTTCTTAAAACTAAACAACATTTAGCAATAGTAGTAAATGAGTATGGAACATTTGTCGGAGTAGCTAGTTTTGAAGATGTTATAGAAAACTTACTTGGAATAGAAATAGTAGATGAGACTGATACTGTAGAAGATTTACAAAAATTAGCAAAAGAAAAATGGGAAGAACGAAAAAGATCTATGAATGGTTAAAAAATGTATTATGGATAGTAAATCACCAGAAAAATAGTGATAATGATTATATTAAAATCAATGAAAAAATTAATATCACTGAGAAAAACATATCAACTGGAGAAATTGATTTTTATCCACAAATAACCTATATAATTGGTACTAAAGTTAAAGTATATATTCCTATAAGTGATGCTTGGAAGTTTAACTGTGCTGAATTTACTGGAACAGTACTTGGATCTTATATTTCTAGTAAAAAAGAAGCAATGCCTGGTAATGATGTAACGTATTTAATTTATGCAGAGTATTATGAAGTTAATGAAGGTCGTAAATACTTGAATAAAGTTTTTCAAATTAGTTCTCAAGATTGTACAATTTGTGGTATTAAAGAAAAAGAAAGGAAAGAAGGAATATATACAGTAAAAGATATGTATAAAGATATAAAAACATTTTGTAATAATAGTTGCATTTTATCCGATGAATGTAGCGAAGATTGTCCATTCTATCATTATGAAGCAAATAAAATTAGGAAGAAACATTTATCCTGACATTGAATTATCTGAGGTTGATAAATTCTTATTTCAATACGGAATAAAAATGGGTTTCTTATTTGATGATGGAGTAGAATTCTTTATTCCAGATCATATAATAATAAAAAATTATCCAGGGGACTTATCATTTTATCGAGAAGGTTTTAATAATCCAGAATTAATATTTGTAATATCTTTTGGAGAATTATTATTTCTGGATGGAGTTACAGAAAAAGAATTATTTAAAATACCTATATATGATTAGTAAATGGTTTGAAGTTAGTGTTGATTTATTTAATATAATTTTTGATACTTACTGGAAAAATAAAGAATCTTGGATATATGATAGTATTATAGAAATTCAAAATCCAAGATCTATCCTAAGCGATCAACCGTCTGAAAGATTATACTTAGGATATAAAATAAATATAGAAGATTATAAAAATGTTTTTACTAATTTTCTTAAGATACATACTATAGAAACGCTTAAAGAATCAGGTTGTACAGTTCCTAATACTTACATGTCTATATGTATGATAACTAGTTTAGGACCTGATATTATACCTCTTCAACATGTAGATAAACATTATAAGATTATACTAGATACATGTTATGGAGAAGATCCACATCGTCAATTGGAAAGTTTCTTACAAAGACCATTAACGTCTTGGTATGTAAAAAAGAATGATAAATATATAATTGGAGGAGAATATCCAGTAAAAGATAGATTTATAAGATTTAGGTTAATTGATTATACATCGTGGAAAGAAATGATAGAGAAATATCAAAAAGAAGATGTATTATCCTATCTTTATCCGGAAGATGATATTCCTAAAAAATTATTAATGTCATCAGATCAGAATCCTTCAAAGCCTTATATGTGAAAAGATAATAGATCATAAGTGAAATGTCTACTCGAAGAAAAACTCGGGTAGACTTTTTGTTTAAAAAATAATAAGAATATGAAAAAAATTATTAGAAAAATTAAATTACAGTTAAAAGCAACAATAACTAGATTTATTTGTTGGCTAAGCTATGGAATTGGGTGTTATAGAAATATTACAGGCACCTTGAAAATTTACAAAAACTATACTATAAAAGATCTAGAGAAAGAATTATATATATTAATAAACATAAGCGACTCTACTGGATTAGACTGTGATTATCTTAAGAAAATGGTATCTGTTAGACTAAGTGCAGGAATACTTAGATTATTGGAGATAGGTGGATATAAGAAAATTGAAATAACTTCGACTCCAGGTGAACTAAAAAAAATAATCGAAGAAAATCTTAAAATTGAAATAACAGAAACTGATTATGGTAAGTACAGACATACTATAGAGCAGAAAAATAATATTCTTTCAAGTAGCATTGATTGTGACAATGGTAATAGAAGAAGATTTGAGTTATATAATATAGTTTTGTCATCAATAAAAGAGGGAAATTAATTTCCCTCTCTTTTTTTCTTCTTCCCTTGAGATTCTTATATATGATGTATAATATTGACGAACTAAATTATGGTAACAAAACAGATAACAAAAATAGTAGTGGATAAATCTATTGAGAATATTAATAATGTAATCCATGAATGTACTGAGAGTTTATCAGCTGAAGATATAATTTCTAAAAGTCAAATAATTTCAATGCTTCGGAAAATTAGATCTTTTGAAATTCCGGATGAAGTATTTGATGATAAATCTTTAGCTGAACATTATGCAGAAGAATTACTTAAGATTGATTTTCTAGAGAATATTAAACAAATCTTTAGAACAATTTTTAATAAATCTAATTTTTCTACTCTTGATCTTAGTAATATTCGAATAGAAATGGAATTCTCATGTTTTAAGATTAATTCACTTGGGAAAATTTTGAAGGAACGAGAAATTAATATATGGGGCGGTTCTTATCCTGCCATAAAAATTGATTTTGTTTCTGAAAGTGGTAATTATATAGTTAAATAAAAATATATTATGGTTATTGAAGTATTAGCACAGAAATATCGCTGTGGTTGTGAGAGAGGAATGGCTGACTTAGTTATCCCTGGAATCTTAGTAAAACTTAATGCAGTGATAGAATGGGATTTTTGTAGATTTCCAGAAGAGATTAAACACGAGAAGAAAGATCCGGCCGATGAAAACTCAGAAGAAATTGAGGTAAGAACTGAGCTTAAGGATTTCTTAGGTGAAGATCCTGAATTAAAACCTGGAAATTGTTTCTTATATAAAGGTCAAGTAATAGCAGTTGATTCGGCCGATAGATTAATTCTCGTGGTCTCTGAAACTGGTTACGGAGCTCTTGATCGATTATATGAGGAAAACTTCAAGACAGAGTTTGAAATGATCTTTAATGATTATGAAATTGAAGATGTCAAATGGGAAGTAGATGATACAGGAGAAGTTCCAGCTGAATATGATGAAACCTATAAAGTACCTTACAACCTCTATAATATCTGGAAAGAGAGGTTTGTTTCAGGTAGAGGGTTTCTTTCTCCAGGACTGTGTTTGAAAGTAGTAATGAAGTCGGATAGTTTTATTATGCCTCTTGAGTTTTACATGCTTGATTGGTCGGTGAAATATAAGTCATCTCAACTTGAACCAGACGAAGTAGAGTATGCAACAAAACAACTCTTATCTTGGTTTTATGATAATTATAGAAGAGTTAAACCATTAGAAAGGAAGAAAGATGAACAAGAAGAGATCAATTGATTTTATATTAATAGTCTTTATTCTAGGATTATTATTGATTTTTGGAGGATGTAATAAATCTCCAGAAAGAAGAAAAACCTGGACAACTACCTCAGACTCACTTCCAAAGAAACCAACCCAAGGACAAATTTTTCGTGATCGAGATAACAATTCTTGGGCTTATAATGCAGCACTTGGGGCATGGGTATTAGGTTCTGGAGGATATAGATATTATCCTGAAACAAATTCTTATACGGATGGATCAGGAAAAACTGTAATTCCACCCAGATCTATAAGTTCAGGAATTTCAGAAGGAGTAAAAGCTAGAGTGTCTCCTAAAAAGAAAGTAACTCTAACTAAAGAACCAACAGTTAGAGAAACATCAAAAAAGAAATACACTAGAAAGAAATTTAGAGCTCATAGAGTACATAGAATGCATAGAAGATAATAATAAAAGTCCTCAAGGATAGTAAAATATTCTTGGGGATTTAATTTTACAAAGATGAAAGTATATTTAGTACGTAAAGTTTATTCTTTTGGACGACCTATGTTCATTATTTACTTCTATGCAAAATGCGGAGATCTAAAACATGTTAATCTAGATCTTATAAAAGATAATGAAGATATTGATAATTATTTCAAATCTTATTATGGAGGACTTAATGATACTATTCAGATTGCAATATCACTTACTTCCTCTCCATATAAAAGACTTGGAAAATCTTTTAGATTCTCTGGATCTTATAATATAAGATCAGAACGAACAGGACAACACTTTGAGGATTATAGTAATTGTTCTTATGTTAAAGTTATAGATATTCCTTCTGAAGTTCTTTTAGAGAAATTTAAAGTAAAGAATCTATATCCAGAACATATACAGATTTTTACTAAGAAGAATCAATTCAAATTACTTAAATATATGAGATATAAATGGATAGAGAAGAATGGATTAGAGATTACGGATCCAAAGGATTAAGAGGTGATATTTTAGTTAGAGTTTCTTATACAGATAATAATAAAGAATACTGGGTATCTAAGTTCTTAGAAATTAAAAATCTTCCAGTTTATAATCTAGATCTTATCGATAAAGAATTAATTTCTGAGAAAAATTTCAAAGATGATTCAGAACTAAGAAATATCGATGACTATTTAAAAGAAAAATATAAGGATTGTTTAAAAACAGAATCTGTATATTTTCTAATTGATCCTGGAACAAAATTCCTGAAAAAGCGCACATCTGATAAAGGCTTATGCTTATTCTATGAAATTAAATTCGATTCTGAAATAAACTTAAGAGATCTTGACAATACTAGGATAATATCAGAAAATATTAGAATTTCTAAGAATAAACTCAAAGATTTTATGATGGATTTAATGTTTGAGCTTGCAGGAGAGGCTGGTTTATTTTATGATCAAGATTATTCTCCAAGTTTATACACTAAATTATGTTATTTTAATATTCTTAATATATTTAGATGCTTAGAAGAAACTTAGATCTATTATAAAATTTTTAAGTAGAAGGGAATAAATCTATTCCCTTTTATTTTTCTCCTTAAGATAACCGACAAATCCTTATTAATGAATGTAACAATAAAATATTGATAATTATGAAAACAAACATTTATGAAAGAAAATTAAAATATGGAGAACAAGAAGCCATATTTAATAAGATGGTTGAAAAAACCGAAAAATATGTGATAGATAATAACATAAAAGCATTAATTCTTGGTATATCAGGAGGAGCAGATAGTACTCTTATGGCTGCTGTATGTAATGAAGTTAGAAATAGATCTGGAATTCCTTTTTATGGATACTCACTTCCAATAAAAAATAAACCAGACGAACTTACCTCTTCCGATCTAACAGGAAATGCTTTTTGTGTTAAAACTTTTTATCGAGAAGTTGCACAATATGATTTTTACAAAAGTTATATAGAGAATCTTTATAACTATGATTATTGTGATGATGATCGAGATATTCTTTGTGATTTGTCTGGAAAAAGTATATCCGAGATAGAGGGAATGATGCCAGAACAAACAAAAATAGCTAACGGAAATATTATGGCACGTCTTAGAATGATGTACCTATATAATCAAGCAGGTATTAAGAAAGGTATTGTAATTGATACTGATAACCTAACTGAACATTATCTTGGATTTTGGACTATTCACGGAGATGAAGGAGATTTTAATCCTATGGGCGGTCTTTGGAAAACAGAAGTATATTCTATTCTTAAGTGGTTACATGCGAAGTATTATTCGGGGGCTTATTTGGATACTGAAATTATAAATAAAAATTCGTATGATAAGATGATAGCCCTTGAGAAAGCTATTGAAATTACACCCACTGACGGTAATGGAATTTCTAGCTCTGATCTTGAACAAATTGGAGGAAAGGACTATACTGAAGTAGATAAAATTTTGATTCCTTTGATTTGTAGAGGTTCAGAAGCTATCTCAGAATTATCTAAAATTTATGAGGTAGATACTGTAATGAAGATTTGGAATAGAGTTCAAGGATCAGAATTTAAAAGAAGAACTTCTCGGGTAATAAAAGTATCTAGAGAAGAATTATTTGAAGGATTATGATAGAATTCAAAAGAGATCCAAGATTTTTTAGAGCAGTTATCAGAAGAGAACAAGAAAAGGGAGATGAAGATCCAGCTTTCAGTTATTTTATGATAGAAGATACTTTTATGTTTATAAAAGATAAATTTGATATTAGCAGAATTGAAAAATTTCAAATAACTAGAAAAAACTATGTAGTCTTTGGATTAATAACTGATCTTAAAGATATTACAGAAGATGATCTAATTTCTGAAACAAAATGCACAATTAATAGCTCTTACATTCATTCGCTATACTTCAAAGAACATAAATATACTGAAAAAGATGATCTCAAGGAAATAATTATTAAGATTTCCGCTGAGTACATTGGAAATTTAATGTTCTCTGCTAATGATTACGTCAAAGAACATCATTGGGAAGTTTGTTTGAGAGATGAAAAGATATTTAGAGATAATGAAAATATAATAAGAACAATTTTAAAATCAGAATTAAATTATGGAAGAAAAAGAAAGAAGTCTATTGCTAATAATAGATCCACAGTATGATTTTTGTAATCCGAAAGGTACATTATATGTCCCTGGAGCAGAAAAAGCAACGAAAGAATTGTGTAAATGGATATCTGGGAAAAGAAAAATCCTGGAAAAAATCATAGTTACACAAGATACTCATATGTCTTATCACATCGGACACTCTATGTATTGGGAACAAACTCCTGAAGCATTTACAACTATTACTTCAGGGATGGTAAAATCGGGAAAATATACTCCAGCTTTTTATAACAAAGAAAATACTATAGCCTACCTTGAAGAATTAGAGAAAACAGGAAAAGTTCATACCATTTGGCCTGAACATTGTATCGCTGGTTCTTGGGGATGGAGTTTACCTAAAAATCTAGTCGAGGAATTAAATCTATGGTCCCTCAGTAATCATGGCGCCGAATATGAACTAATTCAAAAGGGAAGAAATCCACACTTAGAGATGTTTTCTGCCTTTTCTTATGCAAACGGCGCTAAAAAATCTGAGGGGTATGAATTCCTAGATAAAATTGCTAGATGGGATTATACTAAAGTTTATATAGCTGGTTTTGCAAAGGATTATTGTGTAGCAGAATCGGTAAAAGATATGATGGGAGAACGAAGATTATCTGGAAAATTAGTGTTCTTAAATAAATGTATGGCTTCGATTGATAAAAATTCTGAATCTTTAAAGGTATATGAAGATGCTGTTAAAGATTTTGGTGCAATAATTGAAGAATAGAAGAAAGAATAAAAAAAGATAGGTCTTGACCAATTAAAAGTCAAGTTAAATCCTATCTTTTTATTTTTTTTTATTCGCCGATAATATCAAGTATTTTCACATAATTTTTTGACATGTCCTCGAATAATATTTTTTCTTTTACTTCTATATCTGGATCATCTGGTAATATCTCTACAACCTCGGCACCTCTAGATTCATAATGTTGTTTAATAATATCGTAAGATGAATATTTTTCTTGTTTAGAGAAAAAGTTAACTATTGCTTTTTGTAAGGAATAATTATCTCTATTATTAACTGGAAGTCCAGAGGTCTCACAATCTAAGAGGATCATTTCTCTATTTTCGATATCAATCATCATTGCTGCTATTGAATCAGTCTTAGATGTAACAGGAACAGTTAATTCAACCTTTTGTGGAATCCAAGTCTTATCACCTTTTTGTAGTTTTTCTCTAGTACAATACCCCAACCATACAGGAAGAGTATCCATTCCTCGACCTTTATAATTGCAAACATCCATCACCACATACTTATATCCATTCTTTTTGCAATTGTCTAGGTCAACATCCACATACTCTGCACAATCTCCTGGACGATTTAATACATCACCAGAATGAACAGCAACATTAGAATTAGGATTAAGTGAAGTATTCCATCCTATATTGCTAATATCATTATCAGATTTATATAAGAATGCATGAAGATCTAAGTCCTCATCCCTATCTTTCTGAATCCAATGAACAAAAAATCTAACAATATTCCCAGAGATCTTATATCTTGTTCCTTTAGGGATAGATACATTTTGATTTCTCATACCCTTTGGAATAGGTATCCTCTTAATTTCTGGATCGATATATACAATATCGTTTACTAAATCTTTCTCAGTGATTCTAGAGTCTATATTAAGGAATATTTTTCTGATAATATTGTCTTTTATAGTTTCTAGGAATCCAGGGTTAATTGGTTTTAATCTCTCTAATTCATGCAAACCCTTTCCAGGAATATTTACTACTCTAGAGGTACTCTCAGACTGATCTCTTTTATCATAGTAGCTAAGAATTTCTAAGAGTGTTTTATTTTTCATCCCTGAAGTATTTATAAAGATATCCATTATATCAGACTCTTTACCTTCTTCAAGAGCTCTTCTTAAGAGAGAATCAAACTTTCTAATAAATTCCCCTGGATGAGTAGAAATAAATTTAGCTATCTCTAAGATATCTTTACCAGTATCATACATATTCTGTACTTGAGAATTAAATGTACGGTACTCTTTTGATAAACCTTTACTCTTAAGTTTTACAAAGAAATCAGCACACTCTGGGTAATTTACTACATATTCTTTTGGATGTACACGTTCTGATAACAATACCCAATGTCCATAAAAATGTTTTGCATCTCGTATACAGTTTTCTACTCCTTTAGCCTCAATTATTTTTTCTATTCTTCCACAAATTTCTCTACGTTTTGATCTAGGAAGAGAATCAAGTTTTCTCCATTCAGGATTATCAGTCTTTTTACCAGACCAAGAGTTAACTGGTATCTTTTTTGGAACATATGGAAGACTTGGATCAGCTCCCATCAAGTACAAACTATATCTCAAGACATCATTAATCTCGGCAATTTTATATTCCGGCCGATGTCTAGCTACTATACACATCGTTTCTTTAAAAGGTATACGTTCTGGAATGCTGAGTTCTGAATAATTCTCTAAGAACCATACCAACTCTTCTCTAGTTTCCCCCGTTAATGAATTTCCGGCCGACATCATTTGCCGAGGAATATCCATAAATTCGGGAGGAGTCATAACCTTAAGTTGTCGATCTGGTTCATCATCAATTATTTCCTTCTCTTCTTTAGTTGTCCAAGGATTATCTCTTAGGAATCCTTCAAGATCACCAGAATAAACTCTTTTTTGATCTAACCACAATTCCGATTTATCCTTAGAAATTACTTGTTCTGGAAATCCTGGATACAAAGGTTTAAACTTCTCCCCAGAATGATACAATTTGTGGATGTATGGAAGTAGATTTGTATGGAGATTTTCCATATCACTAATCGTCATCCTACATATTACTTCGGGAGAAAGAAAATATCTATATCTCTTTAATTCTTGAAGAAGTGAGATTAATACTCTCTTACTCTTTTCCTCCATGTTTCTAGGATCTACTAACTCCTTGCTCTCTACTAATACACATCCTCTACGAAATGCAATAATTTCCTTGTTTAATTTCATTTCTGCCATATTTTTTGGTTATAAATTAAATTTTCATCCACTTTTTTGCTCTCTCGAATTGTTTTATGAGATCATCTATCCAAGTACTAGCCGTACAATCTTTCTCAACTAATATCCATGAACTTGGAATGTCTGCTGAGTGATTCATAATAATAGAAAAACTAGTATCTTTTCTATCTTTCCCATCACCATCTAAGAAAAGTATTACCCCAAAAACACTCCCAAAGAAATATATCCTTGGAAGATAAGGTTGTTTTGATAGGTCCAGTTTATCATAATGATTTTCCATGATCTATCTTTCAAATCATTTTTAATTAATTCATTTATTTCATCCATTTTTCTATTTGTTTATTTTTTTCTACACTTATAAGAGTTTCTCGCCTTCTACAGTTATAGTCCTATGTTTCTTTTGTAGTTCGTCAAGTAATTTTCTTTTTAGTGTTCCAGGGAGAGGAATTTGTGGAAACAGCAACGTCTCACTTCTATGTTTCCAAAGCCACTCATCTATCTCTTCGAAGGATTGCTCAAAGACTTCAAAAACTGGTTGCTCATCATAAAACCATTCATCTAAGAATTCAACTTTAAAATCATATAGTCTAAAGTGAAGTCTAAGTTCGTCTAGTTCTGAACCTTCTCGTGTAGATATTATTTCTCCAAGAGGATTATGAAGACGATATTGATTTTTTCGTTTCTCTAGATCACTAGTGTATCCAATTTTTACAACCTTCCTTATTCCTTTCCATGCGCCAGATCCAAATAAATATAACATTATTTCTTTTCTTTCTTTTTAATAATTTCAAAATAATTTTCTCTTAATTTAGTTATTTTATCAGTTACTTTACATCTTTTTATCTCAAAATAATTTTCTAAGTCAGTAGCCTTTGGAGTAGCTGTATAATTAATTGAATCATATAAATTTTTTAATTCAAGTTTTATATCAGACATTTTTAATTTATCACCTATTTTAAATTTTGAATATATACTAGATTCTAGGAGTTCTTGACTGAATGTTACTATTCCTAATTCATGTTTTATTTTTGTTAAATTATATCCTAATGCTTTTAATCTGTCTGGTCCTAAAGTAGTATAATAAGATTTAATCTCGTCTGAATCTGCAATTTGTCCAAGAACTATACTAACTGCATCACTAGATAATCTATATTCACAAAGAAGTTTTAGTTTATCATAAATAGTATTTAAATCAGTATATATTCTAAGAAACTCTGATACCTCCTGATTAACTATATCATCTCTAGTTAATATATTATGAACAGTCGAAAATACTGTAAATCTATCTTTATAATCGATCTGCTGTATTTTAAATGCCCTAATTTCATTTACTAATACTAAATTGTTAAGAACTGGTTTAAGAATTATATTTCCTTCTCGAGTACGTATTTTATTTACTGCTACATAATCATCTTTGTAATTATAAGATTTAGCAACTTTTTGATAATTCTTTGCTAATTCAAACTTATCACTCTCTATAAAAGTAGAAGAATAAACTCTTAATAAACTTTCTGTAGATTTTTGTTTATCATTTATTATCTTTTGAAAATCCTCTGCTTTCATTTCTCTATAGTTAGCAGTGGATCTATAATAGAAAGTAGCACTATTACTCCAAGGATTTTCAAAGAGTCTCTGTCTACCTAAGATCTGAGGTAAATCCTCTGATATATCAACTGCTAAACTATCTATATTACTATCACTGAATATAAAACTTCTTGCACATAAACTGTAAAAATCAGCTCCAAGATATACAGTCCTGGTACAGAATGTAAACATTTTTGGTTTTTCTGTTTTCTTCGGTACCTTTCCTATCACAAATTTTTTACCTAGACGTTTTTGAATCTTCTTAACATTGTCATCAGTCCTAGAGCATAATATATTACATTGTTCTGGAGAAAGATTATTTTTCTTGATTATACTAGTAATATGATTCACACTATTTACATAGAATACTGCTTCGTCTGATATTACTCTAGTAGGTATACCATTTCTAAGTACAACAATTTCTTCGAAATCATTATTAAGATATTTTTGAATAATTTCAGACATTTTCTCTCCTACTGATCTCATTAAAAATACATCTAAAGAAGGTTTAATAACTCTGGTTGTATCTTCCGTATACCAATCTAATTCATAATAAGAGAGATCTTTAAACTCATCTAACATTTCTAGATACTCATCCATCATAGGAGTAGCTGATACAAAGTATGAAGTAGGAGATTGTCTAAGATATTCTAGGAAACTTAATTCTGTATCTGATTTAAATCTGGAATCATGAAGAATACTCTGAAATTCATCTATAATAGTATAAAAAGTATAGAACCTATCTAATTTTTCAAGAATATCTTTAACAATTCTATATGAATCATAAGTTACAAGAATTTTACAAGGTAAACCGTTGATAGACCTAAACATACAATATTCTTCTATTTCATGATATAGCCTATTATAAATTTCTGAATTACTTGATAATTCTTCTTTAACTGAATTATCTATTACTATATTCTTATCAATCTTAGATAAATCTTTATCTATATTAGATTCTTTATCCATTTCATTTACTACTAAATAGACTTCAAACTCATGTTGATCCTTCTTATTTTCTAATAACATTTTTCTAGGAGAACATAGGATAACATTTTCAGGTCCTCTTAAGCAATACTCTGTAAATCCGCATCCAGGTAATTGTTTATTTATTATACATTTACTTGGAAACTTATTAAATCTAAATTCATTCCATTCCGAAATATACCTAATTCCAGATGGTACTGTAATCTTTTCTTTTATCATATTATTTAATTTATTATTACAAATTAATTATTAAACTCAATACAGAGTTCAGTTACATAAAATTGAAGACTAAGGATACCTTAACTTCATTAATTAGAATTTGAAGTTATTAGAAGAGCAAAATGACTATTTAATAGAAATTATAACATACAGGTACTATATAATATTTAATCAAGAAAAAATAGTCATATTAAAGTGGTTCTACTAAATAAGCGAACATAGTGAGAGACCCGCCTCCCCTTCAGGGAGAGCGAGGTCGTCTTATTTAGGAGGTTCACGGTAAATTAAATAATTAATCTAATATTTAGTGAAACTTTATATTCTATTGATATTATCGTGAACCTTAAAAGAGTACCGTCCCATCGAGGCCTTTGATGGCCTCGGGAACTCTCACTAACGTTCGTACTTTTTAAGAACCACTTTAGGATTTAATATTATTTCTTTCAATTCTAATATTAATTTTACTTTATCTATATTATTCTTATTTATTTTCTAATATATTTTATTCAGTTTCGAGGCCGAAGGCCCCTGGAACGTAATGCGTGAGCATGGAGTAGAAGGAGGGAATTCTGGTATCCCTAGTCTTCGAAAAAAATGTTACAAGGAGAAAATAAAAAGAGGGAAACTTATCTTCCCTCTAATATTCTAATTTCTTTTCTCAGACCTAACGTATACTCTAGATCTCCTACTTGCATTTCTAGTCCTAAGATTTCCATTTTAGCCTCATTAATTAGTTCGTCTGCTTCTTCAAATGCTCCATATTCTCTAAATCTTTTAATTTCTTCTATCTTGCTTTCAATTCTTTTGCAAATATTTAGAGTAAATCCTTCTATAATCTTTTCCTTAAGAATATCTATTCTGAAGATACATTTATCTTTACATCTTTTAGCACCTTTAATAGAATTAATTATTTCTAGGGTGAGAAGTTCGTTAAGCTCATTTTCTACATCATTGACTTTTCCCAGGTGAAATTTAAGTATATCTTTTGAGAATTCCTTATATCTCTTTTTACCCAGATCTCCTTCAATCTTAGAAATCTTTATATTAATCTCTTTCACGCCTTTTTTAAATATCTCTTCCTTATTGATAACTTTTTTAGATGGTAAAGTTATTTTTCGTATTTCTCCTCTACTTACAAGTCTACATTTAACAGTATTTGTAGAAGTAATATGCCAACAATTACAGACTTCGCAATAATAAGGTGTAATTAATGTTTTTTCTGGTTCTAAAACATTATCCCATATAAATCTATGAGCGTCTTCTTCAGTCTCAAATAACGTTTTAGGTCTTTTTAGTACGCTACAATAAATTTGTTTCATATTCTTTTCCTTTCTTTTAAGTTTATTTTATTCATATATAAGGCTTTAAAGGTAAAATTCTTATAAGTGAAACTAAAAATTAAGAGAGGGTTTGGTTCCTCTCTTTTTAATTTTATATAAAGTGACTGGAAGGGAATAACTTTAGTCTTCTATAAAGTGTGTTTTTTGCGCTTCTCAAGAAGTTAAATCCTTATTTGTGAGAAAAATACTAGAAAAATTTATATAATAGATTGGACTAGTGTTTTTCTTTTTGTTTTATTCACTAATTGTTAAAAAGAATTATGAGCAATAAGAAAGAAGTTAAGGTAGTAGTACAAATTAAAAAAAGATTTGTCAGTGTTAACTCTCTGTATAAAGCAAGAATTATGTATGTAGGAGGTAGACCAGTTCCTAGTACTTATAAAAATCCGAGAGCAGTAGAAATTGAGAGAGAAATTAGAGATCAACTTAGAGCAATAGATTTTTCTGATTACTTAGAATGGCTTAGAACTACTCCAGGATTCAAACTTCATATTCAATTTATCTTTAAGAAAAATATAACTAATTCTGATACATCCAATTAAAAGTAGTTGCCTAAATGATACTATGTTGTTTAGGAAAATCTTATTAAAATGCTGGAAAATTACATCACATATATTTTCCGCCCATAAAAATAATAAACCTGGGCAGTTGTAAGAAAGTGATGGAAAAATAAATCAGCAGAAATTATACTAAGATATAATTTTTCAACGACTAAATATAAGACTAAGGGGAAGTTCCTTAGATGATATAGTCTATTTTTATATTAAATATATAGATATTCAGTACTATAAGAATATAGAGGATATTTGGACCAGATTTGTTAAAGAGGATCTGGGTATTGAAAGATATGACGACAATCTTCATGTTGAGATTTCTGCAGTTAAAAGTATTATCCCTAAATCTACTTCAGAATATGCATGTTTATACTTAACTGAATCTACTTTCAATATGAGACTTGATCAAGAAGACAAACCTAAACGTATTTTCTTGGGGGGTACATGTGGTAGTTCAGGGTGGAGAGATGAATTAATTCCAGAACTTGATAGACTCGGATTTGAATATTTTAATCCCGTTGTACCTGATTGGACTCCTGAATGTATAGAAAAAGAAAACATCGAAAAATCCGAACTTTGTAATACACATCTCTATATCATAACCCCGGAGATGAGTGGTGTATATAGTATAGCAGAGATGGTTAATTCGGTATGGGAATGTTTATCGACCGGAACTGGTTTTGTATGGATTGGAATTCTTGACTCTGGGGATTGGGAGCCACATCAACGAAAATCCTTAGAGGCAACACTTGGATTAATTGATAGTATTGCTCAAGGAAATTCTAGGGTGAGGGCAAAATTTATAAAAACGCCAAAAGAAATATTAACGTAATGAGAGTAAAAAGAAATAATACTGTAGCAGTAAGAGTTTTTACTGGCAGAGATTTAATTGAAAAACTATACTCTGAAGGTTGGGAAGTAGAACAACGAGAATATGGATTAAAAGATACTGCAAAGTCTATTTATAAAATTTTCAAAAATAGAGGTAAATCTATTATAAAGGGTGCAAAAATCTAGTTAAATCTGAAGATAAAATTAGACAAACTCTATCAGAAGAAATGGAAAATGCATCAAGAAATAGATTATCTAAAAAGAATAAAACATTAGTAAATAATATAGAGGCTAGATCTACATTATTAGAGGATGCTGGAAAAAAGTATGATATAAATTATTCTAAGACTTTAGGAGATTCAGATTATCATATATCAAGAAAAGATTTTATAAAAGACATAAAAAATAATCCTAATCTAACAGATAGTCAAAGAAAGGATGAGATTAAAAAATTAACCAATAAAGAGTATATATTTCTTAAAGAAGGTCCTGAATCAGGAAAGAATCCAGAAGTATTGGCTCATGAAATTGGACATATAGAGACTAGTAAATTATCTAACCCTATGGATGCTTATACTAAATGGAGATCTAAGGGAAGAGAAGCTAGTAAATTTAGAGAGTATACAGGAGGAAGTGAAGGAAAAGATCCTAAGATAGCAAATGAAGATTTTTCAGGGATTAGGGGATATTTAAAACTTAAGCGAAGAAATAGAGGAGTAAATAATGTATTAATGGAAGAGGAAAATGCTTCTAAAAATGCAAAAGAAAGTCTTAAAAACTTCATAATCAGGGAAAATTAACAAAAGAAGAACTTAATGATGCAGAGAAAAATCTTGATATTGATTATAAATCTTATGAAGATGATGCGATTGTATATAAGAATATTGCTAAGTTAAAGAGATTAAATGATAAAAATAGAAAAAGAAAATGAAATTAATAGATTCTATAAAAAGATTTATACTTAAGGAAAAATTTGAGAATTTATTAAATAAAGTTTCAGGTTCTTCTATTAGTTTACTTTTAGATTATTATAGTAATAAAGAGTTGGAAATTTGTATACAACATCTTAAAGATTTATATAATTTTATTAACAATATAAATAAAGAGTATTCATTATCAATTATATCCGTTTCATCTATCGGAGTTGATGATATCCTAAATTTAGATATTTCATTACTTAATCAATTGATTAAAGAAGAAGTGAATACTAGGATGTATTTATATAATTTTCTAAAAAACTATATTTCTGAAGAGATAACTTTATCTGATTTTAATCCAGATAGAGTAATCAAATGTAATGATGAATATTTTTTAGATGATTTTATTGAAATTATTGATCTAATTAATAGATCGAGAAAAATAGAAGTTGATTTAAAAAATATTACTAGTAATTTAAAAAGTAAGTTATATGATCATGAATTCTTATCAATTTCTTTATATTCTAATGAATTAACAGAATTACGTGAAATATATACTTTAGAATATTTAGATTCCGATAGTATAAAAAAGAATAAACTAGTTGAAGATAAGTTATTAGATTATGATACTATGAGTAGAATATATGGATCATATGTCTTTCCCTCAAGCAGAGATTGGAAAGAATATTATCTTACAGTTAAACTTTATATTCCAAGTAATATATATGAAATAAATTATGAATCAATAGGCAATGAAGAGTATATTGTAAGTAAAAAACAAATTAATGGAAAGAGATTTGTAGACACTAGATTAACAATTCAAGATAGGATCGATATAGATGAATTTATTAAAAAACATGTAAAAGAAATATGATAGTAATACTAGATAATGGTCATGGATCAAATACCCCAGGAAAAAGAAGTCCGAATGGGGTTTTACGAGAATATGCTTATACAAGAGAGATAGCAAGACTCATAAAAGAAAAATTAGAAAGCAAACATGGAATTGAGACTATTCTATTAGTCCCAGAAGAAGAAGATATTAGCTTAGGAGAAAGATGTAGGAGAGCAAATCAAATTTATACAAAACAAGTTAAGTGTGATGCTCTGATTATAAGTATTCATAATAATGCAGCAGGGAATGGTTCAGAATGGATGAATGCGAGGGGCTGGGAAGCTTATACATACTACGGAACAAGTAAATCTGATATTCTTGCAACCTGTCTTTATGATGCAGCAAGAAAATATCTCCCAGGAATGAAAATGAGGGAAGACTGGACTGATCAAGATGCAGATAAGGAGGCAGGGTTTTATATTCTCAAACATACGATAGCTCCATGTGTTTTGACAGAGAATCTCTTCCAAGATAACCACGAAGATGTAGATTTCTTATTATCGCCTGAAGGAAAAGAAGCAATAGTTAATCTTCATGTCCAAGGAATTTTAGATTATATAAGTAAAATAAAAGAATAATGAAATTATATAGTAAAACAGATTACCTCGAGTATAAAACAAATCCACAGCCAGGAGATTGTCTAGGAAAAATTTTATCTGAATGTTTTGAAAATTTCCAGGATAGTAATGGTATTGTTAGAACTTCGATCCTTGATAATATTCTTTCCTATAAGCTTTCATTATCGGCCGGAGATTCTGACTATCAAGCATGTTCGGTAGTGTTGTCTAAGAACTTTGATGAGATAACATATTCTTGGATAGCTGAACAATTCGGATATACTCTCATTTCAAATCCTAGGAAAATTACAACACTCGGAACACTTCTTGGATTTGAACTAGATATTGCTCATGGAAATTTACTGCCTGAAGAGAGTTATACTGGGGAATACCTAAGTTGTGCCTATGAATCTTTAAGACGTAGGTTAATTATGAACTCTATAGGATGGGGTTGTACAGTGAGCAAGGAATTAGAGGATGCTAAGAAATGTATGGAAAAGCGAATGAAAGTTTTTGAGAGATATTTTAGTGGGAATATTAAGTTTCCAGTATTTTCTCAACCTTTTATGAACTCTTCTTGGGATCCTGACTTCTATGGATTTTGTTATGGAGATGGAACTTACGGCGAATGGAACTACTCTTGGGCCGGCTTTATCGGGAGAGAATATCATGATTGGACAAGAGAAGATCAGATTTATTTCTCATGTCTCTACGAAGCCACTGATCAATATTTGGAACATCATTTAAATATGCTCCCGACAATGATACGGCCCGAACTTTTATACTTCGCCGATCTAAGTCTCTATTGTGGATGTTCTGGAATATGGGCATTTATGAATAGAGATATTTCTGGAGATGAAAAGAACTCCAAATTAAATAAACTTTACACCAGATTAACAGCTCTAGGAAAAATTGAAGGAGCTGGAATGGAAGTATATAAAGAAATGGCAGAATCTTTAGGAAAACATGCTGCCAACTATTATGACCTAGATGAGATACAAGAAATAATAGGTTATAGAATTTATTTGTAATAATTTAAAAACGTTTTTGATTATGATTAATGATGCATTATTGAGTGGAGCTGCAGGTGATGTGAATTCTCCCGCTGCAGGACTTCCAGTAACTGAAGTAGTTAAGAGTCTTGATATTAAGAAAGATGCTACTATTCCACAACCTCTTCCGACTGATAAAGAAATTAATATTACTGATTCAGAAGGTATTAAATTTGTTGGTGGAGAAAGTTTGAAATTAATTAAAGGTGAAGTTAAAACTATTGAAATTGTAAGTGAACCTGCTATGTCTAATTTACCTCCTTTGGTTTATGAATCTAGTAATCTTAGAGTAGCTAGATTTATCGAAGATGGTAGACTGATGGGATGCTGTCCTGGAAATTCAGTAATCACAGTTACAGCAACTATTCCAGAAGATAATAGTATTTTCTGTAAAATCAATGTTACAGTAGTTGATCCTAATGCTCCTAAAACAAAGAAAGGCAAAAAGTAAAACAAAATTAACCAAACAGGAGGACTTTATAAATCTTCTTGTTTGGTTTTATAATTTTAATTTAATATTTAATTATTATGGCAAAAATTATAGGTGATGAATTAAGAACACCAACAATCTCCGAAGTAAATGAGGCAATAAGTAATATAGATAATACTTCAGACTTAAATAAACCAATCTCTAATGCTGCACAAGAGGCATTAAATAATAAAGCAAATCTAGAACATACACATAAGTACTCTACTATTCTTGATACTCCGACGGCTCTTAAAAATCCAGAACCACTTATTATTCAAGGAAATGAATATGATGGGAGTGTAAGAACAGAAATTAATATACAAAACTCTTCTAGTAATGTCATTGAGGGGGGGGGTTATAAGTGAAGTTGCTTTGAGTGATAATATAGTAACAGGAATAATACCTTTAAATTTTAATATTACTCAATACGGTATTATTAAATTTGATAAATTATATAAAGATAGTATTTTTGACAACTATAGCGATGTTATTTTTTTCCAGCAATATCCAGAGAATTCTTGTTAGAAAAAATATAAAAGAGATAAACATAGGTATAGAAAATTATGTAGATATCGATATACCTCCTTCGAATTTTAAAAATTTAGATATAATAGGTTTAAAAATATTAGATGGAGATACTGGAGAATTAAAAATTAGACTATTAAGTCGTGTATCTGAAAATATTGTAGGAAATAATATTACTATTTTCGAATCTTCTAAAGGGGATATAATTAGATATACTAATAGTAAAGCTGATTCATCCAGGTATAGGTATACTTGGTACTTAACATTAGCAGATTAAATATTATGGTAAAAATTATAGAAAAAATAAAAAACTTCCTTGGAATTATAGACTTAGAAAGAGAGAGAGTCGAAAAAGAAAAACTTGATACAGAAATTAAGTATTATGAAGAAAAACTTGGATTATATGGTAGAGATAATACTTGGACATATATTGATTATCAGTATATAAATAACAAGGGTGGAAGAAGAAATTATTTAGAGAATTTAAGAGATAAGGTAGAGAGTGGTTGGAAAAATCCTGATATTGTTATATCAGGTGATCTACATGTAACTAGTCAACCTTATATAAACAGATATCATATAATATTATTTTTTGATAAAACAAAATTTAATATTCCAAGAGACATTCAATTAGATGAATTTAATTTTAGAAGATTGAATTTCCATACTTTAAAAAACTTTACTGAGTGCAGTAAATATTTATATGATAATTATATTCCTGTACCAATAGATGATTATCATCGTTTTAAGTATGATTTTGATTGGACATTATCAGTTGATTGTGATCTAATTAATAATATTTATACAATAAAAAATGAAGATATGAAAATTATAAATAATAAAATAAATAAAATATCTAAATTATATAAATTATGATAACTGGATTAGAATTAGTTCAAAAATTATATTCTGAAGGATATTATATAGAAGAATAAAGAGAGTTTGGAATTAAAGATTGGGGTAAATCTATATCAAAAGGAATAGAGAATTGGAGAGTAAATAGATTGAAGAAATCAATTACTAAAACAAAAATTAGTAAAGAAAAAATTGATAATAAGATTAAAGATCTTGATAGTAAAGCTATTCAAAATCCAAAATTAGAAAGAGCTATTCAAAGAGAAGCTATTAATGAAAACGCTGCAGTAATTGGTTTCAATAATAATTCTACAAATCTGTTAACGGATCCTGATATAAAAACACATACATTATATGATTTATCAACAAACCAGAATATTTCTAAACGAGATAAAAAGAAACTATATAATTTACTTAAAAATAGAGATTATCAAATAAATTATGATAGGAGTAAAGGCGGACCAGCTTCATTAGCACATGAAGTAGGTCATATAAAAGCTATGAATGATCCAGGAGAAGCTGGTAAAATTAGCAGAGATGTAAATACTAGAGTAAGAGATAAAGTTCTAAAAAATGATAACTCTATTCATAAAGGTCAAGATAAAAGAAATTGGGATAATAACACAATAGAAGAAAGAAAAATAGAAAGTAAACAATTAGTAGAGAACGAAAAGGATGCTTCTGAGAGAGGTTTAAAATTAATGAAGGAAAAAGGAGCATCTAAAAAAGAAATTAAACATGCAGAGAAGACTCTTAAGTTAGCTCGAAAATCATATAAAAAGCAAGGTGATATTTATGTAAAGACTGCTAAATTAAAAAAGATAAGACCTGATGAACCACTAGACTAGAGAAATTATGGCAAAAAAGAAAGAACCACAAAATCACCTAGAAACATTTTACTTCTCAGATATTCCAACTCAACCTTATCCAGTATATTCAATATCGGAATCTGGAAACTTATACTCTCTGAAAAATATAGTATACCCAGGAAAATCAGCTAAAAAATTTACTCGTGCAAAACAATTGAGGTGGAGATCTCAACAAGCTAGGTTAGTAGATTTCTTAATAAACATAGATTATTTTTATCCATTAACTGTGTATAGAGAATTTCTAGTACCTATTCAAAATTCTCTTAGACTTCCTGGCATTTCTGGAGGTTTTTTCTTATGTGATTTCTATTTTCCAGAGTTATCCTTAGCTTTAGAGTTGGATTCTGACTATCATAACTTAGACGCCGATAAACTTAGGGACGAATACTTGGAACAGCTTGGAATAGAAGTTTTCAGAATATATAACTTAGAGAAAATTACAACACAAAAAGGTAAGTTTAAAGAATTTATAGCTCTTCTCAAATCTAAAATTCCTGTTCAAAATCCACGTCCCTTTGATTTTCTCGGCGACTTAAGAAAAAGAGAACAGGGAGGAGATAGTTCAGGGTTATGGAAAATTGATTAAACGCTTCCTAGTACCCTCGAGAATCTTATTATTGATAGTATATAACAAAATAGAAACTTTTATTAAATTAATAGATCATGAAAATTCAAAGAGGAGTAAACCCAGAAAGTAGAATGATACAAATTACAGTCACTACACCATTATTAGCCGAATATTATAACAATTTTAGTGGTATGATTCGGAATAATAGTAGTAGTATTTCTGAGGGGGTTAATGTTGAAAGAGTAAACACCGATTCAGCTATGGTATCTTTTCCACTTCCATCAGATTCTCAAATGATAAATCATGGGGATAAAGCATTAGTTTCTATGCCTCCAGAGGTTGTAGATAAATTAAATGATGTAATAAATAAGTTCGTTAATTGTGGACTTCGGAAAACACTAAAAACAGTAGAATTCCTTCCACTTAACAACTATGAATTATCAGGACTTCAGGAAGATATTAAATCTGCAATAGAAAATAAACGAAACTTTTGCATTCTCAGAGATTATGAAGAGTATCAAAAAATGTCGGAGGAGAGAAAGTATCAATTTACCCAAAAACTAATCAAATACGGTACATCAGAGTATGCAGACGTAGCTCTTCTAATTAATTCTGGAAAAATGGATGAACTTAGAGGATGGTTAGATCCGCAGTTGAGTTATTGTGAATGGATTTAAATGATTAACTTTATAGTGTTTCCTCCAGGTTTTTATATCAGAGGAACACTTTTTATTTATTATAATATATGGAACAAATTAGTAATAATGTAATGGTACTGAATGTAGGAGATCAGATTCCTCCAGGTACCGAAGATGCACTAAAAATATTATTATTAGGTAGTATTGATCTAGGTCCTACAGGTGAGATGAATTGGCAGTCCAAATTCGTAGCTGGACTAGCTAATGCAGTAGACCCACAAAAAGGATTAATGAATTTATTTACAAAATATAATTATGTAATTCTTAATAACTGGTATTCCCCACAAAACAAAGAAGCTAATATTTTTAATCAAGAAATGGCTAATAAGTTTCAGTGGGAAAGAATGGCAATGAATGCTGCAGACTGCATCTTTATAAACTTCTTGGGGAGATCTCAGAGTCCTATCCCTCTTTACCAGTTGGGGTATTTAAATAATTCATCTAAACTTATTGTAAGATGTCCAGAGAATTATAAATACTATTCTTTAGTTAGAATGGCTTGTGATGCTAGTTCAGTTCCATTGGTTGGTAGTAAAATGGGAACTGTAAATCAAATTCTCAGTCTTATGTTTAGTTTTATCCCTAAATTTCAAGAAGTAGGAAATAATACATTACCAGAATAAAAGAAAATGAAAACACTTATTATTTTAAAGGGATTAGCAAAAAATGAAAAGCTTGAATGGGTTAAATCTCAAGGTCTAGAAAATTTTTTCCTGGATTATTCTATTTTCAAGAGATTATATAGTATGCCAGAATTAGATCAAGATAAAACAACTGATATCTTGGGGAGAACGAATATTAATCTCATCTTTAAGTCATGGTTTGAAGCGATTAATAATAAACTTGAATCTGGATGTCTAGTTGTTATTGATTATGACCAAGAGAAAACCAAGATTTTAGAGGATATGGGTATGATTTATGGTTATACCTGTTTCTATAAAATCTTTAATATCCCTCATGACTATACATCAAATCCAGAAAAGTATAGTCCGGTAGGATTTAAAAGAAAAACAAAAGAGGAATTAGAAGCAGAAGTTATTACATTTCTAAATCTTCAACTTGGATATACAAAGAAAATTATAGAATACTCTGATGTTACTGATTATTGGAAGAAGAAAGAAGTAATTCTAGATATTCCAAGAAAAGAAACGATGTATTTTTTCTCTGATCTTCATTCTAATTATTCTCTCTATCAAAAAATTAATCTCTCTCCTGAAACAATAAGAGTACACTTGGGAGATTATATTGATGGTCCAGAGGAAGGTGGATCTAGGAAACTTATAGAAATGATCTTTAAGAATGCATCACACTATAATATTTTCTTAGAAGGAAATCATGAACGTAGACTTAGAAAATTCTTGTTCTGGAGATGGGCTGCAAGTAGTAATTCAGGTGGAAGTAGGGCTATTATTGCTGAGATGCTTTATAATTCACTTCCAACAGACTTTTTAACAACAACAGCTGATGAATTTAGATCTTTAACTCCAGGAGAAGCATTGACATGGTTGAAGAGATTAAATGATATCTTAAGAACCCATATAATTATTAAAAAAGACGATACTGTTTTTTATTGTACACATGCTGGAATTAAATATCTTGAACAACTTAGTCCTAAATTTATAGGAAATGTTATCTATGGAAATCGAGATATGGATGTTTATGATAAATGTTTCTCAAAAAATATATGGAAACCTACAGGAAGGTGGTCAATTCATGCTCACTGTAAGTATCCAGATGGCGTTGATTTCCTTAAATATGATGGAGTAGTTAATCTAGATCCATCATGCGAAAAAGAAATAGTTTATATGGAAAATAACATTAAAAATTTTTTACCATGCATCGTACAGTAACATTAACAGTAAAAAGTAAAGACTTAGGAAAAGTATTAAGTTCTTTAGAGATGAGTAAAGATTTCGAAGAGAATACTACGTTAACTCTTAGTATTGATATTGAAGATACAAAGAAAAATTATCAAGTTCTTTGTGGATCTCCTGAAGTTTTGGAATGGGATTTTATTGAAGAGGATAAAACAGAGGATGAAATGAAAGAACCAGTAAATCCTGTAACTGATATAGAAGAAGCAATAAAAACTGTTAAGGAGAGTCTTAATAAGGGAGAGTCTTTCTGGCCTGATAATATATATTCAGTTGCCGTAAATACAGGAAAAACTCTTGGGTATCTTGAAGGGTATGTTAAAACTTATGATGATATAATTGAATTTATCTTAATGTCTTGGAGATTATCAAAAAAATTCCCCAAATATTCAGTAGATTTCGTTCAAGAGTATATCCTTCCAGCAATTATCCAAAATCAAACAGATATTTCAGAAGTATCAAGCCTAGATCGAAAAATTCCTCACCTAATTGCATCTTATTATTCTGGAGTTAAAACAACAAAAGAAGTACTTAAAGATGTGATTAGGAAAGTTCAAGAATCATGGGAGATTATGAAAGAGACTGAAGATGTAGTTTCTTTGGTTGCATTGTTATTTGAAGGAAAGAAACTCTAGTAATATCATGACGGAAGAAATACTTAAAGATCTAAAAACTTGTTTAGGTTTAGATAACGTTGATGAAGCTATTCCTTATATCAATCAATGTATTCAAGCTAGAGATAGAATTTTATCGGAAGAATATTCTGATTTTAAACCAGGAAGCTTAGTTCTTGATACTAGAGATAATGAAATTGGTTTTGTAATTGGGCCAATTAATATGTATGGAGATATTAATACGGATAGTTTTGTTAAATTATCACACAACGCTAAAGTAAGTGATAAAAATACTACAATGTTAGTAGTGACTCGAGTAATTGGAGGTTTAGAGAATGAAAGACGTTCTAATTTTAGAGTTAGGTATATTAAACGAAGCTATCTAACACCATTAAAAGTAGAAGAGAATAATCTCGATTACTCAACTAATAGTGTATCAGATCTTGATACTTTTTGTGGAAGTCAGTGTATTATGGAATGTACATCTGAGTGTAAACTATATAAATATAGAAGGAAAAAGTAATTAAAAACAGAATAATACTAAGAGGTTTCCCTCCTAGTATTTTTTATCAAAGAATTATGAGTAAAAAATGGTTACATGGAGCTATACCTGCTCTACTAATTCATGGCTGTATAGGAACTGTTTATTGTTGGTCCTTATTATATGATTATATAAAAGAATCTATTACTGGTAATTGTACTTGGGCATTTTCCTTAGCCATATTTTTCTTAGGGATTTCTGCAGTTTTTTTTGGTCCCTTAGTAGAAAAGAATGTAAAGAAAGCTGCAACTATAAGTTCTATCCTCTTTGGTTCTGGAATGATCTTATCTGGAGTAGCATGTTATATAAATTCTATTCCACTTCTTTACCTTAGTTACGGAGCAATTATGGGTACTGGAGTTGGAATTGGATATATCACCCCAGTAAAAACCCTGATGATGTGGTTCAAGAATAATAAAGGTCTTGCTACTGGACTTGCTATTATGGGATTTGGATTAGCAAAAGTAGTAGCAACACCTCTTCTTAATTGGAGTATGGAAAGATGTGGGATATATTGTACTTTCTTCTCTTTCGGAATTGGATATACCTTGATTATGTTATTAGCTGCAGTACTTCTTAAAAAACCAGAAGAGAAAAGAGCAGAAAATACATTAAAACCTAAATCACTCAAGGAATGGTTTGATAGGAAAAAACAACTTCTAAATCTACCTGCAATTACTACTATTTGGCTAATTTTTTATTTAAATATTTCTTCTGGACTAGCAATTATAAGCTATGAGAAATATTACTACAAAACAGCTGGAATTGGAATAGTCTTGGGATTAGTATTTTCAGCTATATTTAATTCTTTTGGCCGTTTTGGAGTTGCTTGGTGGTCAGATTATTTTAAAAATCGCGGGAAACTTTTTGGAATAATCTTAACATTCTCTGTTCTTTCGGGAATTACAGCTTTTATGGCTCCAGGTTTTATTCCAGTAGCTGTACTTTTATGTAATGCTGGATATGGAGCAATGTTTTCAATAATGCCTTCTGTTTTAGCTGATAGATATGGAATGAAAGATGTATCCGAAATTCATGGGTTAATACTTAGTGCTTGGGCTTTTGCTGGTCTTTCTGGAAATCAATTTGCTAATCTTTTAGTAGGTATTCCAGAAAGTTCATATAAAACATTAATTCTTGGAAGTGTTGGATTATATTGTATTGCTTTATCCTTAAGTGCTAAACTATGGAATAAAGACTAAAAGCCTTATATACGAAACAATAAATAAAAAATATGAAAAGTAAAGAAGGAGATAAATATTTAGGAAAACACCTGAATAGTATAAATGACTTACTAGAAGAAGGTCATGATCCAAAGGTTAGAGATCTGGTAGTTTATGAAGATGCAAAAATACTATCTGATATTTCTTACTCTGAAGGTTATGATACTGGAGTGTCTGATGAAAGAAATAAAGAAGATTATGAAGTATGGATGGTCGAGTTGTTCAAGAAAATCGCTGTAGATGGATTACCGAAAGAATATAGAGGCGGCCATTCTAAGATATGTGTTTGTTTTGTTCCGGCCGTTAATGGAGAACTTGACAGATATATTATTGGATACTATAATTATAAAAAGAAAGGTTGGATGACTTGTTCTTGTGATAGTGGATGTCAAGAATGTTTCCGGCCGACTCATTACTTAGAACTTCCGGCCGCTCATAAAATCAGAAAAGAGTATGATGTAACTGGGCAAACTAGATCAACAAATTCATTCCCTGAAGTTCCTGATGGTGTATATCAAGGAAAATTTGGGGGACACGTAGGAATGATAGAGTATCTAGGGAAGGTCTATAACTTTACATTCTTAAAAGGTATTGTCCAAGAAAATATCCCGAAAACAATAACAGTAATAGATGGATACGGATGGACTCTACTAAAAGATGGACCAATTGTACCAACTGTTTGAAACTATAACAAATTAAAATAAAAAAAATTATGAAAAAAGAAAAATCAGAAGAAAAAGAAACATTAGAAGTTAACAAATTAACAACTAAGAAAGAAAAAATTAAAGATAATATCGATATTGATGACGAAGAATCAGAGGAGTTTAAATTCTCTGGTGGAAAATTGGTAATAGATGACTCATTGAATATAACAGGAAAATGGGAATCTAAAAACTATACATCATTAGAAGATGGTGTTTATATAGGATTTATAAATCATGGGGAATGTGAAATAACGCTAAAGGAAAGCAAGAAAAAGCACCCCAACGTATTTGATTTCGAATTAGAGGGCGGATATGCTGCTACAAATAGAACCACAATTATTTTAATTGTAAAGAATAAAAAAGGTTACATCGATTGCAGACATCTAACCCTAATCTGTGATTACCTGAAAAAATCTATTAATTCCAAAGAAAAAGAAATTAAATTTTTGGAAGACAGTATATCAAGGATTGAGACACATCAAGCAGTATTCTCTAGTGAAAAATCTAGGGAAACAGTATTAAAATCTCAAAAAGAGATATTATGTGAGCTCAATGAAAAATTACCCTCACAAAAGAAATTATATGAGGAACTTTCAATGAAGAGAACCAAATTACTACAAGAAGTTCAAGAGGAATATGAAAACTGCTTGAAATCTTCTAGTGAAATGGAAAAAATTATGGAAGAACGGAAAAAATTTTATGATGCAGAGTTAGTTAAGTGTTATGGAAAAGAATACCCTACATCAGAAGATGAGAGAAATAAGCACAAATCAGAAGAACTTTCCCTTCTCGAAAAATTATTGAAAGAAGGAAGAAAAACAATAGCTCTTATTAATTATAGAATTCCTAACTATGAAGATATGTTAGAAACTCTTGGTGATAAGTCTATTAAGAGAAAATCAAAAAGAAAAGACGACGATGATTAAACTACTAAGATTACACAAATTAATTTGGGGAATTCTAGTTATTATTGGAATTCTTCTTGAGATGGTAATTGTAGTGCCAATCGTGTTTTTAGTGTTTATTTATAATTTTAGATTTAATCCAAGAAAAGTGTGGGAAGCAATACATAGCGCAGACCTGGATTTTCAGAATCATTGGGGTGGATATGCCTATCGTGATCATACTCCTTGGGATACGTTCAAAAGAAGATATAAATATACATTTAATCATATAGAGAACGAATCTAAAAGACAATAAAAAAGATAAAGTAGTAAGACATCAAAGCTTACTACTTTTATTTTCTATATAAAAAAGGGAATCTCAGAAACCCCGAAATTCTTATTAATGTATGAAAAAGAATTTTAAAGAAAAAGATGATTTTATATTTTTAAATAAAGAACGAGTTCGGCTTACAATGTTAGTTACTACTAATTATTATATGGAATGCAAGCTTAATACTGCATTGATCTCCGAACTTTAAATTTAAATACGTGGCGGCTTATGTTATTAGTTACTACTAAATTATAGATTTGTAAACTATGCGATTTACTGTAACGATCACCGCCACGTAATTTAAAAAATATAAATAATTCTAAACTACAAGAGAAATCCTGTAGTTTTATTTTTTTTTCTTCTCTAATACAAACAAAAAAAAGAACCTAGATTTTACTCTAAGTTCTTTATTATTTTTTTTCTATTTATCTACAGGAGGGAAGTCATCAATAACTTCTTCATTATCAATTAAACCTGCCTCTTTGTAGCAATTTCTTTTATTCTCTTTCATCCAGGCTACTAAACATCCTATTAAACCGAGAATAATTGCGATAAATCCTAATATCTTTTTCATAGTTTTCTTATTTATTTTTCATATATAAGATTTTAAGCGGATTCTGTATTATTTTTATCGATATATCTTTTTATTTCTGTTATTAAGTCTTCTTCGGTTGAAATTATTGGTGCAAAATAACTATCTAACATTTCTTCGATAGTTGAAAAATACTTTGTTAAATTCCTACCTTCTCTTTTTAATGTTTTAGGAATTACAAAATAAATTATATTAATTCCATGTTCTTTACATAAATTATACTTCGTTAAGTCTCGTTGTCTATGATCTTTAAATCCTTTTTCTCCTCCCATATGATCTACAGGAATAAAGTGTTGTACTCCATGACCTTCTATTGCTAAGTTTAATTCTGGAATATAAAAATCTAACTCTAATTTTTTCTTATAAACTAACCAATCTAATGTATGACATCTTGGAATAAATTCTATTCCCAAAGATTCTAAAATTTTTCTAATAGTTTCTATGGCAGATTCTTTTCGTTCTGGATAAACTAATTTCGTTAAATACCCTTCATTACTAGCTTTGTGATACTCCTGTGGAAAATTAATTAAAAATTCAGTAGGACTTTGAATATTGTTATTATCTATAAACTCTTGCATTTCTTCAGAAGTTTTATACTTGTCACCCCAATTAGCAACACTTGCTTTATATCTTAATTGCGTTCTAATTCCTAAAGTCTTTGCTCTTCCATAAATTTTTGGATAAGTTCTTTCAAAAGACTTGGCAGAATATATTTCTGGATGTGTATCAATAAATTCTTGAATATCTTCTACTGTATTAAATTCATCCACCAAACTATAAAGTATTCTATTTGGATATATTACCTTACTTCTTAATCCTAGTTTAGATAATTTAGCATACCCACTTAAAAATCGATTACTAAAATCTTTTGGATTTTGAATATTATTATCATCTATAAATTTTTGAGCTGACTCTAGATTATATATAGAATCCCAGTTATCTATATTAGTATGTAATCTATTAGGATATACTACAGACCTAGCAAATTTATTTTTTAATAATTTTCGATAAATTCCACCAAATCTTTTCTTAAAATCAGTTGGGTTTTGTATTTCATTATCATTAATAAATTTTTGATAGTAATCAACAAATTCTTCTGGATTTGTTCTTTTTGGAAATATTAATTTAGAAATGATTCTTAAGTTATTTGCTCTATTATATATAATTGGATAGTTAATTTTTAAATCAGAGGATGATATAATTTGATTATCTTTAATGAATTTATTAATCTTTTCCAGAGAGTTTATATCTCTGTATAATAAGCTAGTTCTTCTATTCGGATAATTTACTTTATCGGCAAAATTCTTTCTAACTAGGCGATTATAAATACTTGGATATCCCTTTTTAAAATCTAATGGCCTAGTAATTTTATTGTTATCTATAAACTGTTGAAAATCCTCAACAGTATTAAAGTCTTTTAAATCTAAAGAATTACTATTGTTCATTCCCGATTTAGCGACAGACTTTTCTTCGCTTTGAGATTTAGGTAAGTTATTCATTTTTTTTATTATATTTTTATTATTCATTTTAGACATCAGAAAGGAATTTCGGAGATAATAAAGTTTCCGGATCTTTATTATTTCCTACTTTTCCCTAATCTAAAATGAATAACTAACGATAAAAGAACACTAGATCAATCTATTATTTTATAAATTTTTCTAATGTTCTTTCAGTTATAAGGTTTTTGGATTCTCAGGAAAGTAAAATAAAGACTTAGGATATTTCACCTAAGTCTTATATTATTTTTATTTATTTACTTTTTCTTTCTTAATATCTAACTCCATTATTATAGAATCAGATACAATTACCTCAGAATTATCACCTAAATCTAAATTAATGATATTCCCAGAAACTTTTCCATTTACCATTGCAAGAGCTAATTTATCTTCTACATACTTTGAAATATTCTTTGATAAATCTCTAGCTCCGTATTTAGTATCTACTTGATCAATTATAAATTCTTTTAATTTTTCAGATATATTGATTTTATATCCTTTTTTTGATAAACGATCGCTAAGTTTTGCAATTTCAAGATCAAATATCTTTATCATTTCCGGTTTTCCAAGTTCATTAAAGATAACAATATTACTAAGTCGTCCAATAAATTCTGGTCTAAAGAATTTTTCCATGGCCTTCATTACTATAGACTTATTATCTTTATTTTTCTCATCTTGACTTTGTTTATTAAATCCGAGTCCATTTCCTTTTTCAGATAGTTGTTTCGAAGCTACGTTACTAGTCATCAAAATTACGCAGTTCTTAAAACTCACTTCGAGACCGTTACTTAGGTTAGCTTTTCCTGTGTCAAGAATTCCTAGGAGTAAGTCATAAATATCTTTATGAGCTTTTTCAATTTCATCAAATACAATAACCATATTTGGATTAGTTCTTACTTTTTCAAAAACTGCTGTATCTGAATCAGATCCTAAATATCCTGGAGCGCTTCCAAGTAATCGGGATACAGAATAACTCTCTGTATATTCTCCCATATTAATAAGTAATAAGTTTTTCTCAGCGCTTTCAAAGAAAAGTTCAGCTATCTTCTTAGAAATCAGGCTTTTACCTACACCAGTCGGACCTAATAAAAATGCCGTACAGATAGGTTTATTGGGATCCTGTATATCAAGAATTGATTTTTGAAGTGCAGTAACTACAGTATCAACTGCATCTTGTTGTCCTATAATTTCTTTTTCCAAGACTTTCTTCATGTTTCTAATTTTGATTGCTTCACTATCCTTCATCTTGTTTATAGGAACATTAGAAATCTTAGATACTACTGACATAACATCTTCTTCAGTTACTTCAGGCCAACCAGAAGGATCATTAAGTTCTCCAATTAACTTTAATCTCTCCTCCTCAAGTTCTTTTTTCAAAACCAATTCAGTATCTCTCCTCTTCTGAGCCTCATCGAAATCTTGTTCCTCTACTAACCTAATTTTTTCCTTAACAATATCATCAATCGCTTTTTCTAGGTTATCTACAGAACTAGTATCAATATTTTTTCTAAGTTTTGCTGCACTAGCTGCAATATCAATACAGTCTATGGCTTTATCTGGGAAATGTCTATCATAGATATATCTTCCACTAAGTTCTACACAAAGTTTTAAAATATCATCTGTATATCTTACTCTATGATAATCTTCATATCTTTCCCTAAGTGTCTTTAATATTTCCAAGGTTTCTTCTTTGGTTGGCTCAGACACCATTACCGTTTGAAATCTTCTTTTAAGAGCACTATCTTTTTCTATATATTTTTTAAATTCTGTAGTTGTTGTTGACCCGAGACATCTGAATTTCCCTCTAGCTAATGGACCTTTAAGAATATTAGCTCCATCTCCTTTACCATCATTCGAACCATTACCTACTAGATTGTGTATTTCATCTATATAAATAATTATTTCAAGATTATTTTCTACTTCTTTGATTATAGCATCTAAACGCTCTTCATATTGCATTACGTTAACTATATGAAAATATTTTCATATAGATCAGTATATGATTTCAAGTTTAAATATTTAAACTTGGCCAGTCTTTATACGTTACACTAAAGAATATTATCTTTAGTTCGGCATTAAATTACTTAACTAAAGCGTAAGATAGTTAAGGTTATTCGCCGAATTTACTAGCTTATAATCTAAAGAATCACTTCTTTAAACGGCCATTTTATAATCACAACCTCTAAATTGGCAACCAGCCACTAAAGCGTTTAAATCTAATGAGAAGATCCTTTTATCTATCAATTCTCTAGGAACTTCTTTATTTACTATTTTCTGACACAATCCTTCAATAATTGCGGTCTTTCCACAACCAGCTTCAGCTAATAAAATTCCATTGTTCTTCTTCCTACATGATAGGATTTCAATAATCTGTGAAATTTCTTTATCTCTACCTACAATTGGATCATATTCTCCATTTTTTGCAGCTAAAGTCATATCTGTAGAAAATTTATCAAGGAAAGGGGTTCTAGAATTTGGATCTAGGTTTTCGGGCTCATTACTTCCTTGTCCAGCCATTTCAAATTCTCGATCTTCCTCTTCGCGACGTTTTTCTGAGTCTTCGTCGCCTTGGTTATAATCGAGAGTTTTTTCTTTAAGTTCGCCGCCGTTATTTTCCTCACGGTTATCTTCTTGGTCTTTTATTCCAAGTTTCGTATCGAAGTCATTTATCTTCCAAAATAAACTCGTGAGGTCTCTTGCATCGGCGCCTAATTCATCTACAAGATACTCTGCAATCTTACTAAATTCTGTCTTTGGAAGTGAACACATAAGAAAAGCTAGTGTATCAATATCATCAGTCATCTCAGATTTTAAATTTATATCTGTCAGTTCATCCAAGATATAATTAATGGCCGGAGACAAGACAATTAAATCAGCGCCAGTATACAATTCAGAAGGCGCTGTAAATTTATTGTCTTCTCTAATTTCGGCCACTACATCCATTATAAATTCTCTAAGATCTTCCTCTGTACTAGGTTTTCCGATAAACAGATCTTTTAGATAATCTCTTAGTTCTGGAATATCACCTTCATTATCTAGATAAGTTATAACTATCTGAGAAACTATATGATCTAATGATATTTCTTTTCCCATAAACGAGACTACTTCTTCATGAGCTTTCTCGAAAAACTTTTTTAATTCTTGAGATAATTCAAATTTTGATGAATCTTTCATTTTTCTACTTGTTTAATTTTTATTATGTTTATCATCACATTATTAAGGAAATCATCGGTAAATTTTATATCTATTTTTTGCTTCAGAGATATAATCATTAATATCTTCTTGAGTAATAGTTATATCTTTTATGTTTTTAAATTTGTTAGCCCAATTACTACACCAACTTCTCCAACTAGTATCACCTTCAAGTTCTTTTATGTACTCAAAAATTTCTCCTTCTCCTTTAATATTTCTTTTTGGGACCCACCCCGAACAATTCTCGAAGGATTCATTTCGATCATATATTGATCTTACTTTTATCGAAATTTTCTTTTTCTTCTTCAACCACTTAAAGAAATCTTTTATAGGATTTGGATACATTAACTTCGGAAACTTATAAATCTCATAATCTTCAGTTACAACTATATAAATCCTTGATTCTTTTCCTAAGGTCGGTGTTTTAAGAAATGGAAGATCGACTCGTTTGGCATCTATATAAACCTTAGTATTCCACCATCTAAAAGTATCTGGTTTATTTGTATCTATTACTTGATATAACATAAAATCTCCAGAAATATCAATAGCATTTACAGCTAAACCTGTTTTTCCAGTAGAATCATCTATGACTACTTGAGAATTTCCTTCTTCAAAGAGATCCATAACTTGAGATGCACCATGTTCTACTATATAAAGTGTTTTCCCTGTTAGATTATCAATAGTTTCTAAGTCTTTCTTATCTCCTTCTGAAAGTTCTACAAATATATACCCATCTTTACGCGTTACAGATCTAGTTCCAGTAATTCGGTCTAATTTTGTTTTCTTTACTAATTCTTCTGGTTTCATATTAAATTATTCTTGGTTCATTAATAATTCCTTTATCAATTAGATAGTTTCGATAGAGAAGATTTATAACAAATTCAGGTGATTTACAACAAAATTCTCTATCTACTACCTTTAGATTTTTCAATAGTTCAAATAAAGAAACTTCAGGTAAATATTCTTTCCTACAACAAATGCTATTATTTCTATTTACAATATCTAATCTTGAATCTGTATAAATTAATTTTTTCTCTCGATTTAGTATATTTATTATTTTTCTATTAGAAAGTTTTTTACAGATATACCCTTCTGTAACAAAATATAAAAATACCTCAGATAAAGAAGCTAGACGTACATCCTTTTCTAATTGAATTCCTTCAAAAAATTTTAACACATAAGTTTTATCAAAAAGATTTTTATAATTATTCCTAGATAAAATATATCTTGAGCGTAAAAATGGAAAAGTATATAATAAATCTTCTTTATTTGAAGAAGAAATTTCTAAGTAAGTGTATTTTGCTCCTTTAAAATTTATATAACTTAATAATATACTTACTTCCCCCATTTTAAATTTATTTTTGGTTCTCCAGTAATTTTTCCAGTATCTATAAGATAATTTCGAAAGATTATAGTTTTTAGAAATCCTGTTACAATTTTAAATTTCTTTTCAGGGATAGGAACCACAGAAGTCAGAATATCCTTTCTAGTAAATGAGTTTAATTCGTACTCCCTGATTAATCGGGTTCCTGGTTGTTTATTCAACGATTCTACTTCCATTATAAATGAAGGTTGTATCATTGGATCTTTATAAAGTCTTTTTGACATAGAATTAAGATTTGAAATTTTTGGACGGTCAATTGAGGATACTAAAACTAATCCTACTTTAGAGAAATCCATTAATTGTATTGGTCTTTCTTTTTCGAATTTTTCTAAGTATGGTTTTAATTTTACCTCATCTTGTACAATTTCAAAACTAAATCCGGGTTCTGCAAATAATTCAAATCTACCATAATCTACATAAGGTATTGTAAATTTTTCTATAGAATTTGATTCTGTAAGTACTGTATAATATACTGTGAATACATTTCGCATAACACATTGATAAACTTTTACATCCATTCTTCTATAGTATTATCGTTCCACTTCACCCTAGCATATACATCTGGGGCATTATCTAATCTCAATTCTAAGTTTTTAAAATCTTCTCTGAATTCTTGAGGTAGTTCAAATACTTTATTTATTACTTCTTTCATGATTTCTCGTGCCTTTAACTGTCTAGCTTTCTTTCTCCATACTCTAGGACAAAATACAGCCGGAATATATATAAAGTGATCAGAAGCGGTGGATATATCTGTTATAACCACTTCAGATGGATCTACTTCAAGTTTTTCATACTCGGGAGTGTTCCAGTATCCATATTCACTTTTCTTTGGTTCTTTAGAAAAACATAAATACTTATCTCCTTCTTTAACAAACCATAAACACTCACCGCTAAATTCCTCTTTATACTTCTCTAATAAATCGTCCGGCGTAGATAGTCTCGGATCTTCATCAAAATAATCTTGAAGAATTTGTTTTATTTCTCCAATTATTTTTCCAGAGGCTAATCTAAATTCTGTCATTATACATTCTCCTGTAATCGGAACTGTAAAATTCGTAGTAGGTTGGAGATTTTTTATTCTTTCTACCTCAGAGAGAAATGATTCAGTTTGACCAGGCATATTCCAACAAGGTCGATGATTCATATTATCAGCTTCAATTAACTTCATCTCATCTATCAAGTTATCTCCTAGAAGTCTGATAAGTTGACGAGTTTTCTTTGGTTTTCCTGTATATAGTCCTCGAGAATAATCATAGAGTTGTTTAATACACATATGATTCTCAACTAGAAAAACAACTTTATCAATTACTTCTCCTGGATATTTAAGATTAATCAAGATTTTTCTTGTTTCTTTTGCTGACTCTTTATCATGTCCGTGAAATGAAAATGATCCATCTTCTTTTACTTGATAACATATTGGCTTAGAAACATCATGAAAAAGGGCTGCTAATCTAAGTTCAAGATCCGCTCCATCTTGAATTACATGATCTAATACAGCAAGAGAATGTTCACCCCAAGTCTTATCGTGATATTTATTATTCTGTACGAAACCAATATTTAATTGAAAAATCTTAGAAATTCTCCACATAAGACATCTTCCAATTAGTTCTCGAATTCCCCATACTGCATTTTTTGACATTAGAATCTTAGTAAACTCATCTCTAATCCTTTCCATACTAAGAGATGAATATTCTGGAATATTATCAATCTTAGAGTATGTTTCCTCAAAAATAGTGAACATCTTAGTACAAGCAAATCTGATTGCTCTTAACATTCTAAGAGGATCATCTTTAAAAGTCTGTTCGGGATCAAGAGGTGTTCTTAAGATTCTATTCTTACAATCATCTAAACCTTTCCCTGTTGGATCTAATACCTCTCCAGTTAATAGGTTTTTATATAATGCATTACAACAAAAATCACGTCTAAAAGCATCCTCTGTGATATTAGTTTGTTGTACTGTATCTGGTTTTCTCGGTCCTTGATTATAAGTTTCAACTCTAGGTACAACACACTCTATATCTATCTTTTCATTGGCTCCTATGTCTAATGAAAATTTCCCAGTTTTAAATCTATTATAAGTAACGAAACCAGAACATTCAGGCTTTGTTTTTAGGAAATCTATAAAGAGATCTGTTCCTTCTGGATAATCAATACAAAGATCTATATCTTTTGGAGTTTTTCCTAAAACTAAATCCCTAACACATCCACCAACTAGATAGATTTTTTCTTTAAATTTACAATCTTGAATTACTTCTTTTAATAATTCGACTGCTTTTTCGTAATCAATTTTCTTCATAATTGTTTATTGTTTTTATCACATATAAGGAAAATAAACTACCCTGGAAGATTTATTTTCTCCAAGGTAGTAATATTTTATTGTTGTTCAGCTTTCTTATACACTCTTATAATAGTTGCTAGATTAAGAATTACTATAAATCCAGATATAATTATAGTAATTAAATTCATAAAAGGTATTTGAATAAAATTATAAGAATCTAATTCAATATGATTCCAATAATCTTTTTGATACCCATCAAGTAAGCAATCTGAATAATTTTCTATGTCTAACTTTGTTCCAGGCTTAAGAGATTTTTCCAAAATATATTTTTCAAACTTTTTTTCTCTATCCCAACTAAAAGATCCAGACCAAGTTATAGTATCATTTTCATCAATACCTATACAAAATATTGCTTCATTTTCTTTTCCTCCAGACCAGAATGATTTTTGAAGTTCTGTTTTATTCTTATAGCTATTTTGCCAAACTAAAAGAATAGGTCTGAACATAGGATCTAGGGAACATATGTAACCAATTTTTCTTTCTAGAGAATCAGGAATATTGATACCATATACGAAATTTTGTCTAGGTTCTAAAATATTATCTGAATTTACAATCCTACCAATATTATATCTTATAAATAATCTTTTCCTCAAAGCTTCTGATATATCTACATCATATAACTTATAGATCGGTAAAATGTTATTCATATAATTATAGTAATTAGTAGGTTTTGAGAATATCAATGCAGTTTCCGGATTACTATTCCATTTAGACCTGCACATATGCCAATTTTTATGTGTAATATCTTCCTTATTTCTCCATAATCCTTGAAAATATGTAAAAGTATTTTTTGATATCTCAACTTCTACTTCTTCACCGGTATCAAAATCATCATAAACTAAGTAATAGACATCTTCATGAGTAATATCTTTTCCATTTACTTTCTCTATCCAATTACTGTAATGTTTTATATACCTAGCTGAATGTTCAACTATTTTCGTATCTACTGGCTTATTTAAAGTAAATGCAAAAAATACAATAAATATAGCCATAACTGAAGGTAAGACGAAAAATATATTCGGCTTATCTTTTTTCAATCGATTTTTAACTTTAACAAATATAAATACTGTTATTAATAACAGTATTACAACAGTTATAAACAAATATTCCATAGACTTTTTAAAAACTTATTAATTTTCTTTTTCTAAGCAAATCTCCAACTACTGGATTCCATTCTATTGCATCTTTAATAGTCTTTTCTGGATAAGTACAGGTATGAAAGTTTTCTGCAAAAATGGTTTCCGTAATAATTATCTTTCCATAATCACCCATATCAGATTCAAAAAATATATTTAAAGAGTCTCTAAATATTCCATCATCTCCTGGAGTTAAGAGAAGATTATCAGTATCTTTTTCAATAGACCCTAAGAAAATAAGATCTTCTCTAGGCTTCTTAACTCCCATTGAGGAATCTGCATACCAAAGGTGATGTTCATATTTCCATGAATGAACCTCATATTCTCTAAGATCTCCAGGAAAACCACCTAATTCTGGAGTTCCTTCACTTCCATAAACTACACAAGGTTTCCATCCTCCATTAATATATTGAAGTTCAAAAAGATACTTTGGATAATCTTCATGGATTAAAATATCACCTTCATAAATTCCATTAGTTATAAGTTCACCAACAGATTTATGTGAAACTCTACTCCAAGTAAAAGATCTCTCTTCTTCATCAACTCGACTATCATTAATTATAATTAAACAAGAACTGTCATAAGTAGATATTCTAAGGGATCCATACACGAAATTCAATGAATCATATAGACTCATTCCAATAGGTATTCCTCTAAAACTCTTGTCAATACTACTTCCATGTTTTTCTGCAAAGTATTTTTCAAGTAATCTACAACTCATTTTTTCTCTTTTCTTGTTTTAATCTTAATAACTCTTTTGACAAAGTAGGATCATTATGAGAGATGCCATCCAAGATATCATAATAAATACCCCAAATGGATCTTACAAATGCTAATCGTTTCGACACAAGCATATAAGTTCCATTCATTAAAGATAATTTAGATTCTTTCATAGAACTATAAAGAGCACTAAGACGTAAGTATCTCTTATGCCACTTCAAAAGTTCTGGCATAGCTGTCTTTTCAGATAAACCCATTTCTCCAAGAACTTCTTTAACATCCTCTGGAAGTTCATCAAAAAACATATTATAACTTTTCTGCAAAGATTCTTTATCTTCAATCATAGTGTTTTATCTTCACTTAATTTCTCTACTACTTGATCCCATGTTAAATCACAAAGATCATCTATCCAGGAATCAATATAATATAATTTATCCGAATCTTTAATAACACCAAATAGAATTGGATCCTTTTTAATTCTCTCCTCTTCAGCTTTTTCATATTCTGTTAAACTGAATGATTTTCCGGTAGGATCATAGTACAAAATTACATAGTTATCAAATACTTGTAAATTATCTGCCAGTACTTTCTTTTCAGCAACTGAATCTGGAATTACTCTTGTGAAATTCTTAATATAATCAATATCAAGTTGTTTTTCACATTTTTTCTGAAGAGTTACTAGATCCGATATTGTAATATAATGATTAATTCCAGAAACTGCTAGAACTGATTCATAAATATGTATAACTAATTCTGAAATTAATTTTTCGAGTTGAGCTTGTTGATTTAATACAGTAGCTTTATGAATTAAGCTCATATAAGCTTCAGTACGTTCTTTAAACTCTTTTTCTTTTCCAGCTAATATCTTAACTTGATCAAATAATTCTATTACATTTATTTCATACAGCTTTTTCAATTCTTCTGTCTTATCTTCAGTAATTGTCTTTTTTCTCTTTCCAAATAATTTTTCTAAGAAATTTTTCCTCTCTTTCTTATTCCCCGAAGAATTCATATTAGTATTAACATATTTAACAGAATCATTATTATTATTAACAAAAATTTGATTTCGAATTCTACCTGAGATTAAAGAATTATTTTCCTTCAGAATTTTTAATAGCTTTTCTGAAATTGATATATTAAATTTCCTAGCATTTGAGTCTCCAAGAAATTCCTTAACTCTAGATAAACCTTTTAGAATTTTATCTGTAGCTTCTATTTCTTTCTCACCTTCTAAGAAAAGAAATTGTCCTGGAGTTATTGAATCAGGATCTGTATTTACTATTCTATTAAAATTTATATTTACTTCAGATTCCTTAAGATCTTCCTTTGAACTTAAAGTTACTTTTTCGGTTGTATCTTTTACTAGATTTTTATACTTTAATAAATTTTCATCTACTACAATACCACCTTCAAACAATGTAATTCTGTTTCCTTTTTCTAATAATTTCATAATCTATATAATATTTGTGAGTTTTTATTTCCTAGTTCACATCTAATACTTTCTATCAAACCCCTTTTAAGAGTTGGATGAAGACCCGACATTGATGTTATAAATAAACACCTTTCTTCAGGATCCTCTATAATACTAAATATTATAGGAAGCATATACATAAGAATTCTAAATCCTGATCCATGATCAATTATACTTAATAATCCAGTTGGATCATGATCTGTTATTATCCTCCAGTCTTCAGTTATCTTATTTATTCCAAAACCTAAATCAGGAATAATATTTCTTACTTTCTCTTGAACTGACTTGGAATATTTCGTAAGCTCTTTAATAAATATATCAATACCCCATCTAAATTCCTTACTTGGATCAGATATTATTAAATCTTTTTCAAAAAATTTACCTATTCCATAAGATATATTAGGATAGTCATAGGATAAATTAGAAATAAAAGAAGTAGTAAATTTTGTTGATTTATAAACTTCATATAAATTTAATAAAACTTCTTCATCCTCCCCAGTTCCTTTAAATCCTGCTCCTATACTTATTTCATATTGATCTACATATACAGCTAATTTTTGATCTACAACAAGGGATTCAGATATAAACTCATCTAACGTAAAGATAACACTATATCCTATATCATAATCTTCAGAACAAAGAGTTATAGACATCTCAATAGGTTCTATAGGATCATATGGTCTAAAATCTACTTTACTAACTTTTTTCAGTAAAAATTTACCAATTCCTTTGAGAAATTCATCTAAAGATATATCTACTTTGTAATCAACATCACTGCTTATTAACTCTGTAAGTCCAGTCGGAGAAAATCCTATTGATATTTCTTCTTTACATGCGAAAAAATTTTTTAATCTTAAATTTTTTATTCTCATTTTAATTTTCTTTGATCATAGTTAAGGCTATTAGAGTTTTTATATCTTTCTTATGTACATTTCCCTTAAAAACCTTATATATGGAAATTATTGTTAATGAAAATTGCTTTAGTCAATAAGTCTGGTCTGCGAAGATCGGGCTTATTTTTTTTGGCCTGAGAATCTTATACTTGAAATAAAAACTTAAAAGAATGGAAAGATTAGAACAAATTTTCGAAAATGAAGTATTAAAAAATCTAAAAGAAGGTAAAATTAGTGGGAAATCTATCAAAGAACTTCCAGTATTATTTGAGAAGAGGAAAAGAAATGATAAATATACTCACTCTGAGTTATCATATATTATGAAACTTAATGACCTAGGAATACCTTATAGATTGATCGCTAAATCTATATCTAGAACTGAAACATCTGTTAGAAATAGATGTGTTAAATTTAGAACAGAAAATGGAACTTATAATAAGGGTCATATAGAAGAAAAATATAATCTTAACGATAAATTCTTAAAATATCTTGAAAAAGAAGATAGAGTAATGACTATCTTAGACGCTTATTCGGAGAGTAAGCCATTTTGGACAAAGTATGAAAAAGGAAGAGTAGTATTAACAAATGATATAAATAAAGATTATCCAGCTAAATTACATTTTCCTGCTGAAGATCTTGTTAAGGTATTATACGAGAAAGAATATGGATTTGACGTTGTAGATCTAGATCCATTTAATACTCCAATGAAATGTTTTGATAATGCAATTAAGATTTGTAATAGAGGATTAATCATGACTTTCGGGGATAAACGAGGAATAATAAGTAATAAAAACTTAGCAAAAGAACGTTATGGATGTAGGGTCTATGATGAAAGAAAAATAATACAACATTATATCAGAAGAGCTAAGAAATTTGGAGTGAAACTTAGAGTATGGAAATTTGTAAAATGGAAAATGACATGGAGAGTTTACTTTAAAGTACTAACCCCGAGTTCCTTATAAATGTATTAATAAAAAAATTAAACAATTATGAAAGTAAGATTTTTATCTACAAAGTTTTATGTGAGCGAAAAAAGAAGAACAGTAACTTGTGTTATGACTGCAAAATTAGACGATAGAAAGTCTGGTCAAAACAATTTCCGATTTACATGGGAAGGGGAAGAGAGATTCTTAGAACCTTTCGAAGTTATAACAGTTGCCCGTTGTCACAAAGATGATAAATTCGATGAGACAAAAGGAAGACGTATCGCTGAATCTAAAGCTAAACGTTTAGTTTATTCAGAAGGAATTCAACGAGGAAGAATGATACTAAAAGCAGAAAATGCTTATCGGAAAGAGTTGGAAATATTTGTAGAAAATACAGTAAAGTATAAAGAAAAAGAAGTAGCTCATACATCTATTGTAATGGGATAAAAAAGAAAATAAGAGAGGATTTAACTTGACTTTTAATTAGTCAAGACCTCTCTTATTATTTTTATAGTCCTTCAGCAACTGAATTAAGAATCGAATCTAAGATCACCTTTTCAGTTGTTGTTTTTATTTTCTTCATTCTATATTCACCAGTACCTAAATAAATTATGGTATATTCGATAATATCTGAAGATTCTCTTTTCAGTTCAAATAAAACCATAGATGAATATACTAAAGTTATTTGATCAGGATAATCATTAGCAACGTACAAAGGATCTCCAAAAACATCTGATATTTCTTTAACTATATTCTTCAGATTTATCATAATGCTGCTAAGTAACGATATATATAATTCTCAATATCTTCATAGGATATAGTGATAAGTTCTTCAGTTGGAAGTTCACCTTCTGGTTCAGTTCTAATTATATACATAGGTACTTTAGAAGCATCAGGTCCTATCTCATCAGAATGAATTAAGAATACTGTTGGAATTCTTACTCCAGTTAGTTGTAGATAATGAGTCTTAACAACTGTAGAATAATATTGAAATGACCCTTTCCCTAGCTCTTTACATATATTTTCGAAAATCTTAGTAATTCTTTTATTTTCCATTAGTATCTAAAATCTCGATAAGATTTGTAAAAATAGTAATACCCTGGACCTCCATTTAAAGTTGGTCTTGGATCTACTCTAAATACTAAAAATTCCGGTGGAAGTGGTGGAAGCTGAATTGTATCTCTCCATCTAAACTTTATACGTTCTGGATCTCTTTGACTATCTAAACCAACTCCAATACCTTCTATATAACACAATCCATTATCTAAAATCTTTAACATCAAAGGAGCTTCATCTCCAATTGCACCTGATTCTACATAAGGATCGTATATAAATATCTCACCAGGTTTTAGATTTTGATATTCCATAAGACTAAGATGATCATTTCCTATTCCTGGAAATCCAAGTTTCATTTCTGTCATTCTGGACTTCATTTTATTAACTTGATCTGGCCAAGTCTTAGAAAAACCTCTTTTTCTGGCGAATTTTATAAGAATATCATCATTTACCATTTCTTATATAATTTTTAATATATTTATAAACATCTGTAATTAACCCTGTAGTCTCTTTATCTTGAAATAATTCATCAGATATTAAATTATCATCTACTAAATCTTTCAAAAGCTTTGTTATATCATCACTGTTACTAAATGAGACTATATTTGTTATATGATAATATTGAGACTTATCTCCGATATATGTAAAAGTTAATTTGACATATGGAAGTCTTACTAAATCATATGAACCATCCTGATTTTGAGACTCTGAAATCAAACATTCTCCTGAAATATTAGTATAACTGTAAAGATCAAGAATTGTTTTTCCTGGAATACATTTAAGATAATTAAAATTCTTTACTATTTCGGTGTCCGAACTTCCTCCAGTAACCACTACATTATTATGCATCTTAGAATGTGTTTCTGTTTTCTTAAAGAATCCAAAAACTTTTTTCTCTGTTGTGTACTTTTCTTCATAAACAAAGTAGAACTTATGATCTTCAAGTTTTAATGATTCTGGATTTATTTCTATCTTTGTAACTCTATAATCTTTAATTGAGGGTAAGTCGTTAAATAATCTTCCTATTTTCATCATAATTTAACATTTTTTATTAATTTACTTGAAGTTCTATCATAAAATAAATCTTTATTAGTAAGTAGACCTTTTTCATATAATAGATCAAGAAATTCATTTAATTCTTTTTCTGTTTTAAATGTATATTCCTTTCTCCCTATATTCTTCCCATACACATCCTTTTTATAGTTTATTATAATATATGGAAGTCTATATACTTTATAAGATCCATCAGAATACATATCTTCTCCAATCATTCCATCCATAATATTACAATAAAATATTGAATTTGGAAGTCTTATAGATTGTCCTGGTTCAACATTTTTATACTCCCTAGATTCTTGTGGGTAAATCATATCTTTCATATAATTCTTTTTATGACATTTGATAAACCCAAGGAATTTCTTTGTATATTTCGGAAAAAATCGATACTTTTCTTCTACAATAATTGATTTTTCAATTGATACTGAAATAATCGATTCTTTTGTAAAATTTAATTTTTCTAATGTTATCATAATAGTAAAAGTAGTTTTTCTGGTCGATCCCAATAAGTTTCTATTGCTGATTTCAAATATTCATATGCATTAGTCTTTGGAATATCTGGATTATAATGTAAGATGAAATCTCGAATCTTCATTCTATACATTCTAAATTTTTTTAGCATAAAATCATTATCTCCACCCGGACATTCTGGATTTTGATAAGCTTGTTCCTTGTAAGACTGAATAATATTATACAATCTATCTCCAAGTTCAATACTATAACCAGCAGAATATGGTCCTTGGTTATGATTTTCTTCAATTAATTTTCCAGATTCCCAAGCTTCTTTTTTATACTCTACTTCTTTTCTAACGTTTCTAAGATATCTCTGATGACGTCTTTCTTTTTTTCTTTTACTACTAGTCATGCTGTTCTTTTATATATGAATAATTTATTTTTATTACCATCTATTACAAACTTCCAGTCTTTCCGAAATATTACTTTAAGGAAATCAATATAATCAGAAAAACCGATTTTGAGTTTAGGTTTCATCTCACCCAAGAATATTTTATCAATTGAAGATATTTTTATAGTTCCATAATAACCTTGTAAATTTTCACGAGAGTCTCTTAATACAGGATTAACAGAAGCAGTGATATTACTAACTTTATAATCAGTTACCATAATTTCAATGTATTTCCGTATAGATTTAACATATTCCTTATACTCTTTTGACCCTAAAGATTTCTTAAGATCATAGGCTGCATATAAAACATCATAATTAATGTTCATACATAATTCTTCCCCATACTGATAAAAAATATCTATGAAATCAGAATAAGGTGAATCATCAATAATATCTAAGATCTCAGATTTTCTAGGATAATCAACAAAAGCTTCAAATTTAGTCTGAATACACCAACCCTCATTATTTAAAATGAAGAGTAAAGTCTTAAATTGTTCTATATCTGTGCTTTTACTCATCGAAAACTTGTTCTTCTGAGATTGGTAATACTGGAAGTTGCTGAATTTCTTCGGGAGTCATAAGGATTTCTGCTATTTTCATAATAACTTCCTCACACTCTTCCGATTTTACTTTCGGAGGTATTGTTCTTACTATCCTCCCAAATAACTCCTTAATATCTTTATATTTTTCAGTATCAGGAAGGCTTAGAGATAAAGTTCTAGTATCTTGTCTAAGTCCTCGTACTGTGTGAATATATTGACATCTAGGACGATTATCAATTCTTCTATAATAAATTATGTTTCTAGCTCTAGCTAAAATACAATTTATTCTAAAGTCCATTTCTTGTTCGTTCATAATTTTTATATGTTTTTAATTACATTATTAAGGGATTCAAATCTTTTCGGATCACTATTTATAAATCTTCTATAAAATATTTCTTTTTCTACAGCATAACCTAATTCAAAATAATTTATCAAAGAATAACCCATAACGATACCAGTACCAATATCACTGAAACGAATAGAAAAAACATCTCTTAATCTATTATTTCCATCAAAAAACCAAAACTCATTCAGTTGATTTACTCCAATAAAATTACCTAAGAGATCAAAATACTTAGATTTATATAATCTTTCTATTGCTTTAGAAGATAAAATTTCTAATTTCTGATCTGTCTCCCATAAATACTCTTTAATTTCAAGAGACATAAGTTCTCCGAGAGTTGGAAAAAGAATATTAGTATAATTATTCCAATCAGCCCAAGGAATTAAAATTTCTAGGTCTTTTCCATACAAAGGTGGTTTTCCTGGATTTACTTTCAAACATTTTTCATACAACTGTAATCCTTTTTTTACATCCGAAGTATAAATTGAAATATAACTAATCATAATTACTACTAACTGCTATATATCTATTATTATCTAGATCTACTAATACTAAACATATTTTACCACCTGACATATAAAATAAATCACCTTCCCAAAATTCATTCCTATTAACTCCAACTTCTTTCCAGGCTTTTCTAAAGAATGTTATTAACTGATCTTTAGTATAAAATTTAGTTATTATAGATGATTCAGATATATTAACAATCTCTATAAACTTTTTAGAAATCGAACTTCCTGAAATAAATCCAAAAGGCATAACTAATTCTTCTAGGTCTTTCTTTAATGATAGCATCCTCGAAACATTAAGATATTTCTCATTAATTGGATGTGTTGGTTCTTTTACTTCTCCTAAACTAAAGAAATAATCATATAGCTCAGGAAATTCAGGATAAAACTCTTCAATTATCTTAGGATCAGCTGTCATAAGTTCGGCCGTATTATTTTCCCATCGAACCTTACAATATTGTCTAAACTTTTTATTTAAATCTAATCCAGAACATAAGACTTTTAATAAAAACCCATTATCCTTCATTATCATGTATAATATAATTTGCTAAATATGGAGTAATTACAAAACGGCCGGAAGAAAACAGCGAAATATCTAAAGCCTTAATCCTCCAATCTCTCTCAGGTGGTAAAGGAAATTCATCATTATCTTCAAAAATAGTGTAATGATATCCATAAGGTAGACTTCCTTTATAAAAGCTATCTAACCCGGAGATATCTACTCTTGCATCATTCCCATCACTTATAAAAGGATTACTTAAAAGATTTTTAAAACTCTTTTCTAGGTTTCTTGTAAAATTACGTTTGAATGTTTTAACCTGTGTTTCTATTTCTCTACCACCAAAACCAAAAGAATACTTACTTGAAAAATATCTATATATCTCCTTAAGTCTAATAAAAGAAATCTCATAACTAAATTTTCCTCCTGTTAAAGCAAAAACAGTTCGAAAAATATGAAACTCTGGATAAAATTCCTGAACTGCGTCAGAAATTACAGGCTCAAGAGAATCATTAAAAGGTGTTGTGATATACTCTTGATAGAACTTACAGTATTCATAAAATTTTTGATCCAATGAAACCTCAGGATCTGATAGGGTATTTATTATATTATTCTCTTTCATAATAAAAAATAAAAAGAGCTGCCTGGAAATTCCAAACAACTCTATTGATTACTATTTCTTTCTGATAACTTCGTCAACACAACCGTATGTTAATGCCTCTTCAGCAGTTAACCAAAAATCTCTATCCGCATCTTTTTCTATCCTTTCATAAGATTGCCCAGTGCACTCAACAATAATATCGTATAACTGTTTTTTACACTTAGCCATTTCTGCAGCATGAATAGCAATATCTGATTCTTGACTAGTATTCATTCCTGACAAAGGCTGATGTAAAAGAGTTTTTGAATATTTAAGAGCATATCTCTTTCCTTTAGTTCCAGACATCAATAATATACTTCCCATACTAGCAGCCAGTGCTAAGTTTACAGTACTTACATCAGAATTAATGAAATCCATTACTGAAACAACCCCTAATCCAGCAGAAACGCTTCCACCAGGGCTATTAATATATAACTTTATATCTTTTTCTTCTTCAGAATCTAAATATAGTAGTTGAGCCATAACAACTCCACATACATCATCATTTACTTCAGAATTAAAGAAAATAATACGATCTGTCATCATTTTTGAAAATATATCTAATTGAGACATATTCATTTCCTTCTCAATCATAATATATGGATTAATATATCCCCTAGCTTCTGACATCTTATGCAATTTATCATCAAAGCTAGTCATCTTAAATGGATTCTGAGATTTATAAAAACTTCTAAAATCCTTAATTGTTTTATTTTTCATACTTATAATAATTAAATGTTTTTATTCAAATATAAGATTTTGAAGGTTATATTAATTCTATTAATCTTACATTCTTTTCCCCATTAATATCTTTTAAAAATACAACTCCCTGTTGATAATAATATCCATCAGGAGCTGGAATTCCTGTATTAATGTAACAAAGGTAAGTTCCATGAGAATTCAATCCAGTTTCTACTTCTTTTAATGTTCTTCCAGAATCTATAATATTTCCATTGGAATCGAATCTGTAGTAAATATAATTCATATCTTCTTTTATTTTCTCCTCATCTCCTTTATAACACCATAAAAAATTGAACAATACTCTTTTTGGTTCATATTTTCTACTAGCAGTTCTACATACTAAATCATTAGTACATTTAAAATATTTAGCTATATCGCCTGCACAATCCCATTCTTTAATAAATTTTCCATCTAAACTATATTGTTTTATTCTTCTATAATTCTTCTTTCTTTTATTTAAAGTATTTTTATTATTCATATTTTCTGTATGATTAACAAATCTCAAATTATTTGGAAGATTACACCTAGGATCACTATTTATATGGTCAACCTCTAATTTGGATAATTCAGAAAAATCATTAAAATTATCTGAAAATATAAAACAAATAATAGTATGAACATTGTAACATTTCTTATTTATTTGAATAGTACTATACCCTCTTTCATTTAAACTGCCCACAGTCCCTATATCAAATAAATATCGATCTGATGTACTATTGTATTTAAGAACTCCGTTAAGATTTGAAAAAATTTCTACACCATCTATTACTTTTGATTTCCAAATAATACTATTCTTTTCATATTGTTCTTCTGTTACATACTTACTATCTAATAAATATTCTTTATAATTTATTAAATTAAGATCTACTTTTTTATAAAATTTATCTCTATACTTTTTTATATCCGATTGAGAAGTTCTTTTAAACTTTATACTTTTTATTCCTAAAGCAGATAATAATTCAGAAATTGTATATAATTTTTCATTTACTGGAAAACCTTCACTATTAACTTCCATATATCTAATATTTGTTTTAAAGGGTTTTTTATCCATATTAGAATTTTCTTTAGGAGTAACCCAATTCAGATCTTCCTTTTTAAAAAGAAATGCATAATCTTTTTCAATACCTTTATGATTAACAAACGGTTTATTTTCAGAATTAGGTATATATAGAACCTCTGTTATTCTGTGAATAGGAATAGTATTACTTCCTTTATCCAAAACTGTTACAGTTGGATACCTTTTATTAGAATTCTTCTTGAACCTTTCACCTATTTCAAAGAAATTCATAGTGTATTTAACGCTCTTTATCTTATACTCATTATGAATAAATTTAATTTTTCCATAATATTTTCTTGGCATCTCAATTCCAGTTAATAATTCATAAGCTTTATCAAAGGGAATTTCATATCCATCAGGTTTATCATCCCAATAATATGTCATAAGAGCTCCGGTTTGCTTATTCATAATTAAATCTAATTCACTCGAGTATAGATAATTTCCAAATGGATCTGGAGAATTTGCTAAAAGAATAAAGCCTTTTCTCTGTTCGTCAGTTAATATTACATTTTTTACAATCATAATTAAAATATATTAAAAAAAATTAATTAAGAAGTTAATACAAAATCTAATTTACAAAACCAGAGAATTTTCTATAATTAGCTTTATTATAGTAATTTTCTCTGGCCTTCATGATTGTAAATTAAATGAGATTAACTTTTTCTCATTAATTAGATTTATAGCTTCTCAAAAACGCAAAATAGTAATATACTTTATTATTAAAAAATATTATATTTTTTTAAATTGCGGGATTAAAATCTATACTGTGTTCAAAAATAAAAAGAAGACCGGATTTCTCACAGTCTTCTTTTTGATTTTAACCTGGAAATTTATAAACATAAACAGGTTCTTTTTCGAATCCTAAGTCTTCAACGATACAAGGAAATGAATATTCTGAATGTAACCGTCGGATGATTCTAGGAAATAATTCTTGATCTCCTCGATTTTGTAAGTTATTTACAAACTTATACATCTTAGATCTTCCATCAGCTGCTACAATCTCTAAGTTATCTATCCATGTATTCCAGATTCTTTGAGCTTGTTCTTCGGAGAGTGCTAAGATGTAATATCCTTTCCATCTATAAACATTGAAATTTGTTGGGACAATTGAAAAAATTCCATCTGTATATACTCTTTCACCTAACCCATCAAGAGTTATGTAATAAATCGGCTTAGGAGAATCCAATTTTATAACTTTTTCAACATTAGTAACTTTGTACTCCTTTTCTCTTTCAATTTCAGGAAAACCGATAATCTCTGAAGATATTACAAGTTTAACCCCAACTCTTAAGATTCCATCTTCTCTGACATAATTAATTCCTTGTTTTTGTTTTAATTCTTTTTCCATGATTCTTGGATTTTATTGGTTTATCTCAAAAGTAAGGGTTTTAAGACTTTTTCCAAGAAAAGGATCTATCAGTTAAATCAACTTTTATTCCTTCTGTTTTTGATGATGATGTTATTCCAGGGAGTTTTATTAACCTTCCAAATTTCTTTAGAAAGACTCGATATTTCCCAACCTTCAGAATATCATCAGTACCTTGCGCCGGTAATATAATAAATTTTGAATATTCTTCATAAATTTTAATAGCTGATTCCTTAGATTTAGCAAATATAAAATACCAACAAAAATCAATATCCGGCGCCTCTATCTCTACTTTATAAACTTCCATAACTCCTATAACATTCCCATTCTTTCTAAAATTGTTTCAATAGCCTCCCAATCAACACAAGAGGTATATATAGTTTTTATTTCTCCAGTATCGAAATTTACATACTCAGCTTCACCCCATCTAAGAGGTATTCCAAGAGCTGTATCATCTATCAAAAAATCTCCTAAAACTTTTCTTGCATATCCAATCACACCTTCTTCCTCTGGATTATCATTTACACAATACAGTGGAATTTCTCTTTCTCGAAACCATCTCTCAGCTTCTTCTAATGATGTTTCAGTTCTAAATTTTCCTACAATGTAATTATATGGATTATTTCTAGAATTATTCCGACATGTCCAAAGAATCAATCTATGTCCAGCAGAAACTATCCTTTTTAAAACCCTTTCAGCTCCTGTATCAACCTCTGAAAAACCAGGTTCAGGAAGATTAGGAACACAAGTACCATCAAAGTCTATCAAAAAAGTTGCCATAAATTTTCTATAAGTTTTGAGTTAATAAAAATCTTTTCAATCTCAGGAGAAATTGGTTTATTATGATAAAAATAATCAATCCAATTAGATATAACTATTTCTGCTGTAATTCCCCAAGGAACATAAAACACTCGAGATTCAGATATAGTATTCCTAAGCTCTTTGATAAAATCTTTTCGTTTTAAAATAAGTGGATATTTATATTTCCATCTACATAGAAAAAATTCTTTAATCTCCTTAAGTTTTTCATCTGTAATCTCTCCAGAATTATTAAGTGTTATTGGAAACCAATCGCTCATTTCACTCATAAAAGTGAGTATATCCAATTTTAATATTAAAATATATCTTCCTCTGTTATTTTCCATCTTTTAAATTCTTGTTCATAGTTCTTTCTTTTCGGAGATCTAGGTCTTAGTTGTTCTTCAAATTTTTCCCAAGCTTCATTCTCGGAGGATGCAATAATTGTCATAAATTCTCGGAAAAATATAGGATTTTCTAATTTATCAAAATCAGATATTTCTTTTACAAAAAGATATGTCTTCATTTAACAAAGTGAGTTAGGTCATCGAACTTAACAGGCATACACTCCTTTCTATAAAATTCCCACATATCTCCAGACATAATATCTCTACTTCCATGATGAGATATTGATTCAATAATAGTTAATTCGGATACAGTATAAATTCTATGTCCCTTAAAGAAATAAAACTCAACTGATTTTTTAAGAGTTTCTATAAGTTGTGCTTCTTTGTAAATTATTTTAGGAGGATTAAGGAAATTATCTTGAAAATATTTATTATTCATCCAAATAATTTGTTCTTTAAGATCTGTATAAAAATCATTCCAATCATCCCAATCATAACTTACTAACGAATATCTTCCAAAAATTCGAATAGCTACTATCGGAACTGGAGAGCTTAACTTCAGATATTCTCCCCATACACCCTTATCTATTTCTTCACCTAATTTCACCTTACTCTAATAACTAAAGTATTTTCTCTAAATTCCTTCCAAGACTTAGCGTTTGACATCATAAATCCATAGTTAATACACTCTTTCAAACCTTGTATCCAATCTTTCAGGGTAGTTCCAATTTCTACCCAAGTCCACTCTGAATCCGATACTTTTACTCTTGGCTTTTCTCCTGATGATCTCCAAGAATTTACATCTGAATAACCTGCTCGAAGTGCTTGCATCTCAGGGGTAGTATTTCCGAAATATTGTCTAACTAAATCTAACTCAGATAATTCGATAGGAGACATATTAACTAAACCTCCTAATTCTTGAACTTCTTCGATAATATCCTGATCTGACTTCACTGTTCTTTTGTAAATTGTTCCAGATGCTTCCAAGATTTTAGCAAATTCTCGACCAATCATTACATAATCAGCACCAAGGGCAATAGCTTTTAAGATATCTGAATGACAAGTAATACCACCATCTGCAATAACTTTAACTTCTCGAAGTCTACCTTTCCCTGATTTTCGAAGTGAATTAATTGCGCCGAGAATGGATGCCATAGGATAATGAAATCCATACTTATCTTGATCAACTAAAGAACCAGATGATATTCCGACACGTACATAATCAAATCCGGCGCCACTATACACTTCGTAGGTCTTAGGGTTAGCTATATTTCCACCCATCAGGATAACCTGTTTTCCATAGAGCTGTTTTAATCTTTGTCCAATTTCCATAAGAGCTACATCATGACCATTTCCAGAGTCGAAGCAGATATGAAATTGTTGAGTTGAACCTCTTTGATCTATATTTATAAAATTTTCTCTCACCTCCTGAAGACTAAATGCACAAAAAATAAATCCACATGCTTCAAGTCTAGTTCTAAGTTCAACAGTTCTAGGGAGGATAGGTTTAATTCCAGAATCTTGCCATACTTTCCAATTATCAACTCCAACAATAGCTTCCATCGGACTTGTAAAAATAGGTAAACTTTTTGGCACTCCTGTAACTTCCTGATCATCCAAAACAAAATAATCAAGTTTTCCAGAGTTAGTCCATCCTAGGTTAAGATTATCAGGAACTAACATAACATCTGATAATTCTAAGTACTTTTCCATATTCTTTATTATAATTTAAATAATTCATTCAACCTTTCCTCTTCGTAGAAAAACTTCTCTAAGAGTTCGTCTTTACTCTTAATAAGCTTTTCTAATCTTTTTTCCATGGACTTTATATTATCTTCCATTTTTGTAATTCTCTTTGACATACTTCTAATTCCAATACATTTAAAAACATTAAATTGTTCTTCTAGCATCTTCTCTGAAAACGCTACACAATAACTACACTCTATTATTATACGTTTTCCTTTAGAATCTTTAAATTCTCTATTGTAAGGCCCTTTGTATACTTCTTTAACAATTGGCTTACTATTAAAAATATTAAAAGAAGGAAGATAATATATGTACATCTTCTGAGTTCTCATGTAATCATTATAATATTTTACATATTTATTACGAACCTCAGAGTTATAAATAACTTTATAATAAGATACAGAGCGATTTATCGTATACTCCAACTCATACTCACCAATTTTCTGTTTATAAGTACAAGTATCTGGATTATTTTCAATGACTTCAGAAAATATTAATTTCCCTAAATCTTCAGTAATTTCTAATTCTCGTGTAAGAAAAACAGGTGAATAATCCACAATAGAAAAATCAAACCTATCAATAGGAATAATTGGTATTCCCGGTTTATATAATTTTCTAAGTCCTTGTTTATTAATTAAAGGATTATTAAATATAGTATCTATATATCCTGCTGAAAGAAATTCCTCACTTTTTGGAGCAAAATTATTAAGTAATTTTTCTTTTATTGGATCGTCTTCTATACGATCTGTTGTTAAATACTTATTATAAATTTCTTCTAATGTTTTCATTTATAATTTTATCGTTTTTATTACATATATAAGAAAAATAAGGTTTAGCGATATTTTCAACCACTAAACCTGTTTTTGTTTTAATCAATTAGATAAGCATAGTCATTACATAATTGTTCTTCATCTACACTCTACTTTCCTTACTATATCTTCGGGAAAATTAAATGTTTCATTATATTCTTCCATTTCTTTTAAGTTTTTATACATTAATAAGAATTTCAGGGAATAAAAAAAAAAGAAGGGAATTAATTCCCTCCATTAAAAATATTAGCACTTTCTTTGAAAACTTCTTCAATAGCTTCACCATAAGTAATTCTATCTTTCAGTTTCAGCTTTCTATATATCTGAAGTACTTGCCCAGACGGTGAATCATCAGTTAAGTGTATCTGATTTTCTCTTAACATTTCATCACTAACATATGTAATGAAACGGAAAAATCTTGTATCTTTTTGATAAATCCCTAAGGCAACTCCATCATTTAATCTTGCTTCTAGGTCCCATTCTCCTTCTTTTTGGGCATCTGAAACCATTGCTGAAATTATAGGATTAGATCTCATAAAACTATCTACGATCTCTTCAAAACTCATGTTATCACTTTTCAAATATCTTTCACGATATCTTCTCATGAAATGTGCTTCAAATACTATTATACTTTTCAGATTATCGTTAAATGGTGGAAAAAGTATAACATTTTTCTTTCCTGTTATTCCATTTTCTACGATGGAATAAATAGTAGTATTACTTGAAATCTCTCCTTTATCGGGCCATGCTACAATAAGTGCTCGATATTGATTTCCTGATACATTGATAATCTTTGCCTCCTTAAACGGAACAGAAGATTTTGTTCGTTGATAGATTTTTATTATTTTATGACTATTTCTACTAGTCTCTCTATCAATTACATCTAATACAGTCTGATAATCTCTTTTCAATTCTTTAAAGATCTCATCACTGTTCATGTTCATTGTAATCATAATTTTATTCCTTTCTTTTAAATTGTTAATAAATCTCTTTTGATTGGTTTAAAAAAGCCGGAGACTTTATATCCCCGGCCAAGAATGGAAAAAGAATTACACTAAACAAGAAAACCCTGATAAAACACTTTTCCAGGATCTTATATTCTTCATTTCGGTTGATGTGCATTCAAACATATCCACCCCAAGTCTTTTCTTTCTCTTTGGATCTGGACCTCCTGTCTGTAATGTAAACCGAAATTTGTCACTATCTCTAAGGTGTTCAATTTTCACCATATAATAAGTTTCGTAATTTCCCTCTTCATTCTTTTCTGTAATTCGAACGAAAGATCTAACTGTATAATCTTTATCGTTCTCTGATACATAAAGCTCTTTAAGCGAGCCTTGTATGAATTCAAGATCAGCATCTTCAAGTTTTACTGCTAATCTAGTCATTCCGTGAACTCCTATACCTAAGAGTTCTGCATTGTAATTTTGTTTGATCAATTCTGCATCTAAACGAATTCCTGACCAAATTTCTTTTAAGTTTTTCATTTTCTTAATTGTTTTCTGTCCTCTAATTGCTTCGGACGTTGCACTTTTGTTAATTTAATTGTCTCTAAACCTCCTCTTCTGTTACAAAGGAGGTAGTTGTTCTAAATCTTGAATCAGATCTCTTGTTTCTTTAATTGCTTTTTTGGGTTTAAATGGAGATAATAATAAATACTTCAACTCTTTCTTCAAGTTATCTATTCTTGTTTTAGCCAGTTCAGGATCCGTCTCCATAACTTCCCTGATTAACCAATAATTAGCTGGAATTTCTCTACCATCTTTAACCCATAAGTCATCTAAACATAATTTTCGACCTAATAACTGTTCAAGACAATCTACACATAAATAGGTATGTCCCCATTTATCTTTTGGAATTTTATTATTCTCTATAACTAAATCCCAAAGTTCCGATTTTATCATATACCAATCAGCTCGTTTCCTCAGACTACCTTGAATCTGAAGCTCTTTTTGACAATGACTACATCTAAATTCTCTTTCCATTATATTTTTATTGTTATTGTCTCTTCAAAGTAAAAAAAGAGAACTAACTGACATTATTATATATCAATTAATTCTCTCTAGTAAGATATCTATTTATCTTCATATATAAGACCTTTAAGGATTTTGAAATGGAGTAATTTTTGACTCTATTTTCCTTATTAATGTATAATAAAAATATAAAAAATTATGATAGAAAATGACAAATTACTATTTTTAGGTTTTATTGGAATTATAGTAATAATATGGTATATATTATTTTATGTATGGTTAGTAAAACGAAGAAGAGATCTAATTTTTGTTCGTGATGTTTGGATAGATGGAATTTCCGAAGTTGATATCATCCTACAATCTATGAAGGTATATAAACTTTCAGAATGTGTTACTCGCCAAGAAAGATATTATCAAGAATTAATCAAGTATAAGAACGACAAAAGGGATTATTTATTTTTCCACCCTATTGGAGATAAGAAGGGTCAAGAAGAATTCTATAAGAATACGATAATAGCAACAGAGTTAGTTTTAGAGATTGATTCTTTAGAACCAGGTGATCAAGTTGTTATTAGTATCTCTGGAAAATTCTACTTAAGGAGAGTATATAAACTTGACTTCGAAAATAATATTATATATTATGAAGAACCAGACAAAACAGTAATCTCTGAAGCAAAATTATATAGTGTAGTATCTAAAGTTAAATTAGTATTTGGCAAAGATTTATTAAAAGAAATATTATGAAAGATTTAATTAAAGAAACATTCAAGGTAACGTATGTAAAAGAAAGAATGAATCAGACTAAAAACTTAATCTCACAAGAAGATTACGAAGAAAAAGTCAAACCAATTCTGAAAGAGATTCAAGAACTAGAGTCGAAACAATCTGAGTATAATAAGAAAAACAAAAAGTATCAAGAACTCGAGAAGGAAATCAGGGTACTTAAGGGAAAACTTAAACCCCTAGGAGAATGGTTTACTTCTGGATCACCTCTTGGAAAAGCCTTAAGGAATGGTGGACTTTTAATACTACCTTCACAACAAGGAGGTACTCATAAAGTAGAATTTACAAAAGAGGAGATGATATGAGAACTCGAGAATCATTACTTAGAAAATCTGCTATATACGGAGTAGTATTTCGACATTCAGAACCAAAGAAATCGTTTTTTAATCCTGGAAGACCCTGTAAAGTAGTACTATATGTAACAGGAGAAACTAGACCAGTTGAATTTAATTATAAGGATGATGATACTATGGGATATGATGCATATAAACGCTTGAAAGATGAACTTAATATAACCACTGGAGATGATGTTATAGAAATTATGAAGTTTATGTTGGAGGAAAAGAAAGAATGATAAAAATAGGTTGTTTATCAGATATTCACGGTTATGTTTATGATTTACAGACAAAATGTTACCCAGAGATTGAACTTCTAATTATTGCTGGAGATCTGTGTCCCACTGATGAAGTTATGTATCAAGAAGAGTGGCTTAAATATAATTATCAGAATATATTCATGAATAAGAAAATATTTCCGGATCTTCAAGAAATTATAATAGTTCCTGGAAATCATGACTACTGGATTGAGAGACACTATGATGACTTCCTCACGCTTAGAAAGATATTTGGATACTCTACTAAAGTTCTGGTTGATGAAGGGTATGAATATATTTCTGGAATTACTGGAGAATCAGTAAAGATATATGGAAATCCTAGAACTTCTTTATGGTTACACGCTTTCCCACATAAACCTGGAAATACTGATATCTTAGAAATTCCAGGAGGGATAGATATTTTGGTAACTCATGAAGCCCCTAGGATATATCAACTTAAATGTATAAAACAGTCTCAAAGATGGTATGGAAAAGATGAACCTGGGAATCTAGCATTATCACAAAGAGTATTAGAGATCAATCCAAGGTATCATGTGTTTGGTCACATACATTACCCGGAAAGAGGTGAAGTGTCTGGAATAAAATTTATGAATGTATCTCAACAAACTAGAGAAAATTATACTCCTGAGATACATATAATAGAATATACAGAATAAAAAAAATAAAGAGAGGTCTTGACTAATTAAAAGTCAAGTTAAACCTCTCTTTTTATTTCTTAAAGATATTTTTCCAGAAATTCTTTTAGTTCTTCCTCTGTACTGTTTACAAAGGAAAATATTTTTTGTTTGGGTACATACCTTCCTTTAACTTTTTCTACACAAAACACTACTAGGTTAGTTTCAAAAAGTTCTAATTGATCCATTCCACCATATCCTCCAAAGAAACTTCCTTTTTTAGTTTCATACAGGTCCACATCTGGATAATTCTTTTCAAAATAATTGTAAACTTCTTTCTGTGTCATTTTTCTTAATTTATTTTACTATCTACATATATAAGAAAATCAACCGTCTCAAAAATTCTAAAAGCCTTATATATGAGAAAAGAATATTAATAATATATAATGCCGAAAAATAAATATTATTCTTTTCTTATAAAATGAAAAGAGTATGGTATTAATAAACCTACTCAAAAAATTAAATGACAACCAAAGGGCCGCCAAAAGAGATAAATTATATATAAACTCTTTTCCCTTTGGTTATTTTTCATTAAATAGAAAAATTTGACCGTCTGAGAAACCGGGAAAATCTTATAAATGTATTAGAAGACACAATAACAAAAAAGACATCATAGGCGTCTCAAGAAATGCGTAATGTATAGCTTGAGCTTGTGAAGAACTGAAAAATCATGTAAGGTTTAAATCTCACTAATCTCTTCAGAACTTCTACGTTTATGAGGTGCAAAATTAAACAACTTTAAACGACACAACAACACAAGAAAATAATTAATTGAATCTATAGATAAGATAGTTTAGCGGGTCAAAACACTAAGATAAATTGTTTTTATCTTAGAGTCTCAGGTTAGAATCCTGATCGAATCGTGATAGTTAATTATTTTCTTTTTCAACTGGATTCTGTATTAAAAAATATTTTCCATCTCAAAAATTCTAAAAGCCTTATATATGAGATAATAAAAGTAAATAAATACTCCTTAAGCATGACAAAAAGCTTAAAGGAGTTTAATTTTTTAAAAATAAAGATTATGAAAAGAATTAACAAAATGAATGAGTTGAATGTAGTAAACAGTAAAGTAACGGCAGAATTAGTTAAACCAGAAATTACAGGACATGCTACATCAAATTTTGAAACAACCTTCCCTATTCCAGAGATAGGAGAAGTGAAAATGAAGATTGACGTAACAAGTACAGTAACGTCATCAATAGGCGTCTCAAGAAAAATTGGATGAGTTGGCAGAAAAGAAAGCAAACTGAGCCTTAGAAAACATTGGAAAATTTGTAGGTTTGGTACTTGAGAAATCTCCGGAAATATTTGATATGCTCCGGAATCTTTCAGAAAAGAATGAACAATATAAAGAAAAGTTCAGAGAAAAACAAAGCTTGGAAGAATGGGATGAAAAAGTAGATAATCTTCTCTTCCTGCTAAGGCAAAAATCTAGTTCAATGACGAATCTAGAATTTTTAGAAGAAATGTTAGAGAATGGGGATTATGAATCTCAAAAAATCTCTAAATGGGCGATCCTACAGTTTAATAAAAATAACCTTGGATTGCTGAATGAAAAACAAAAAGAATCATTAGCTAGTATAGGTTTTATTGGCTATTGAAATTTAAGAAAGGTAGAAGGACGATAAAAAGTTCTTCTACTTCTTTTTCTCCCCTTGACTTTCTTATATATGAAATTTAAATTAAAAAAAATATAGATTATGGGAACGAATTTTTATGCAGTAATTCCAGTGAAAAAAAGGGATAAAGAAAAAGCAAAAAAATTAATTGACGAAAACAAATTTAGTGAAGCAGCCGATCTTTTAGAGAACATGACAAAAGAAATACATCTAGGAAAAAGATCGGCCGGGTGGAAGTTTTTATTCAACGCCAATCTCGGAAAATATTATGAACTTACTCGCGAAGGTATAAATAAGTTCTTCGCGAAAAATAATGTCATAATAAAAGATGAATATGGCGTTGAGTATACGGCCGAGGAATTTTGGGAGAGTGAGATAGGAAAGTTTTTAGAAAAAGGATATGACTTAGAGAGCTACTATAATGATAATCCAGACGAAGTTAGTTCATATTTTAGCTACTCTCGATCAATACCTTCCGAACTAAAAAAATATAACCCAAATAAATACGGGGAATTTTATAGTGATGGTCTAAGATTCACCATCACTGAAGATTTTTGTTAACGTCATAAAAATAAAGGATATAAGTGTAATAAAAGCTTGTATCCTTTTTTCTCCTTTAAAAGCCTTATATGTGTAGTAAAAACGTAAAAAACAATGAATTATGGAAAAGACAATTTTACAAAACATGTATAACTTTAGTGAACCTAAAGTTGCATTAGTATCAAGAAAAGATAGTGAAGGTTGCTATGATTTTGTGGAACTTAATGGATATATCGTAGAAATGATATATAATGAACACGGCGCCTTTATAAAATCACGAACATTTTTCATTGATAAGTCTGAAACTGTAAATCTGGATATTGAAAAAGTTATAGAATATATCCCTAGAACATTAACAGTAGATCAGGTAGTAGATATCCTTGAAAGATTACTTCGAGTAGCAAAAGATAACGTAAAAGAACTTAATTACCTAGGAAAATATCGGATTAATTCTCCAGAGGTTTGTGAGTTATTGAAGACAGAGTTTGATATAAATTTTGAGTTTTCAGAGGACTTATACTGCGAAAATACTGTACTGAAATATAATCTAAGTGTAGTTACTTACAAAAAGGATAAAGATTATTGCTTTGCTAGTATAGAAACTAAGGATTTTGGTCATTTAGTAAGTGAAGTTAAATTCTTAGAGAGCAATCCTTTCTATCCTTACTCAGAAGAAGAGGACTATAGTAGACGATATGATTGTTTTTGCAGAAATCTTGTTGAAAAACTAAAATCTGAAATAAATATGCGTAGAGAGGTATTTGGATTTTTACATGACTACGATATAACATGTACTAGTGTGGATTTACTAGGAGACGAACGTGATGAAGAAATAATGAAACTTATCAATGAAAAATTAAAAAATAAAGAGGGAGTGTAAAATCTCCCCTTTTTCTTTCTTCCAAGTAATAATTCTTAAAAGCCTTATATATGAATAAAATAAACTTAAAAGAAAGGAAAAGAATATGAAACAAATTTTACAAAACGTAGTAAATTTCGAAAAACCTAAAGTTGTATTAACTAGATACAACACTGAAAAAGAAAAACATGTCCCGCTACTTATGGAAATAGGGGGATATATTGTTGCTATGAAGTACGATGAAGATAGCAATATATATGGAACAGAGACGGTTTATTTTGATAGATTTGGAAAAATAGATTTAGGAATACAAGAAATTGTAATGGAATTTACTCCAGGAGAAACAATGACGCTGGAGGAATTAGATAAAAGGCTTGAAGATTATAGCAATTATGATCTAAATGGTATCTGTTATAGACTCAGTGATTATTATAACACTTATTATGGATCTGTACATTTTATCCAAAGATTAAATGAATTAGGAATAAATGTTAAATACCCTGAGAAATTATACAACGAAAATACTACTCTAGGATACACAATAATAGTAAAGAAAGAATCTGATATGTTAAGAATTACTGCAATAAGTAAACAATATCATAATGTTGGAAACTTCGAAGAATATCGTAGTTTATTTTACTATAATCTCAGTAAAACAGTAGATTCAGGTAAACTTATAGAAATTGTTACAGATAGAGTAGTAAGTTGTGCAATTTATGAAAGAAACCGATTAGGATTCAAGTATAATATAAAAATAAATGAGTGTATGGTACGACAGGTAAAAAGGAAAATAACTGACAATGATAAACTTGAAAAACTAATTAAGAAATCTATCAATGATGCACTGAAAGAAGAGGGAAATTAAATCCCTCTTTTATTTTTTGTCCTTAAAGAAAAAGAAAAGGATAGCATATACACCACCCTTTTCTCCTAACCGTCTCAAAAATTCTAAAAGCCTTATATATGAGAGAATAGAAATTAAACTATAGAATCCTAAAGTATTGAAAGAAATTGGATATAATAGTTCTATTCTCTAATATTTTTAACTAAAACTCAATTAAATATTTATTATGAACATTGAGATTTTTAACGTAACACTATTCATACTATTCGCTGTAGTATGGGTAGTTGGGAGTATCGTAGTGATATCCCTAGTAGCTTCAGTCTTAGTAAAAATATTATTGAAGACTTTGATAGCTATTTTCAATTTGGTTATTAATTAATCAAATACACCCTGGGCAAAATGTGCCTGGGGTTTTTCTTTCATATATTAGAATTTAAAGGACTATAGAGAGCAAAATTGTCCTTAAAGTTCGAAGACAAAGGAGCTTCCCGTTATCCATCCCCTCCGTTCGCTACCGCTGAGGGGATCTAAGGAAGAAACTTTGAATAAGATATATGGGAATGATAATAGGTTTTTCTCCGATTATTTAGATTTAAGTATATAGATTTTATTCAGATTTCCGCCTTCAAGAGGCGGATCTTATTTTAATATTAAAAAGTGTCCTTTTTTTTTCAGATTTAGATTTATTTACTATTTTATATTTTTATGATATCTAAAGTGACAAAACGCATGTATTATCCTTTTAAACTCTAATTAATGAAAAAGGGAATCCTCCTGTGTCTTCAATTTAAAAAGACAATTTATTAAACTGGATTCTGTATTGAATTAAAAATAACAATTAAAATATTTAATATTTATGATCAATAAATTACCTGATATCATAGTACCTAGAGGTATTAGATATATTTCAGAAATGGATAGTTTATTTAGATTTTATAAACTACCTGTAAAGTGTATAATAAATAAGCAACTTCCAGGTTGTGGATTTACCGAATACTGTATTAATGGTCCTGAGAATGTAATACTTTGTTCTCCTAGAAAAATGTTACTTAAGAATAAAAAGGATCAACATGAATTTGAAGTTTATCTAGTTGTGAATGAATTAGAAAAAGAAATAGAGGTTGATAAAGATCTCTCTAAACTAGATAAATCTAGATCATTTATGGAAAAATTAAAAGAGTGTACTGGAGAGGATAAAAATGATATTTATAATCGATTAATGAGAGAAATTAAAGATTATATTAATTTCCGAAAGTCTTATGATAAACCTTATAAGATTCTAGTAACATACGATTCATATAGAATTGTAAAGGATATCCTAGAGAGTCTTGGAATATTTCAATCATTCTACACTGTAATAGATGAATTTCAGACAATCCTACATGATGCTAGATTTAAGTCAGATACCGAATTAGGATTTCTTTATTATCTTAAACAATCTCATAGTGCATTATTTGTATCAGCAACCCCTATGTTAGAGGAATATTTAAATATGTTAGATGAATTTAATGGTCTCCCATACATAGATATGAATTGGGGAAAAGAAGATCCTAGTCGAATAATTAGACCGAATCTAAAGGTGTTATCTATGATGAGTGTGGGGACTAAGTTACCAGAAATTATTCAATCCTACAAGAATGGTAATTTTGAGAGAGCTATTAGGATGATTAATGGATATCCTAGAGAGATAATATCAGATGAGGCAGTATTCTATGTAAACTCTGTTAATCATATAGTTAGTATTATAAAAAAGTGTGATCTCCAACCTGAAGAAGTAAATATTCTATGTAGTAAAACAGAGGGAAATCTTAAACGTATACAGAAAAAACTAGGAAAGAGGTTTGTAATAGGAGAAGTACCATTAAAAGGAGTAAAACCTAAAATGTTCACCTTCTGTACAAGGACTGTATATCTAGGAGCCGATTTTTATTCTACATGTGCTAGAAGTTTTATATTTAGCGATAGTAATATAGATACTTTAGCTGTAGATATTTCTGATGATCTCCCACAAATCCTAGGTCGTCAGAGATTATTTGAGAATCCCTGGAAAAATGATGCTGTATTTTATTATAGGTCAATATGCGATTATAGAAAGGTTAGTCAAGAGGAGTTTGATAAAGAACTTGAAAGAAAAAAGAAGGCTACTAACGATTTATTATCTGCATTTAGTACAGCTTTAGATGATGTTAAATATAATTTAGCTAAGACATATCAGGAAAATACTAAATCTTATAATTATAAAAATAATTATATAGCAGTAAATGAACATCAAGGATCAAGTCTAATTCCTGTATTTAATAATTTAGTATTAGTAAATGAGATTAGGGCTTTTAGAATACAGCAGTATGATTATAAAGATAGATTTACAGTATTCTCTAGTGTACATTCTGTTTTAGATACAAATGATATTATTAATCAAGAGGTATCTAATTTCTTATATCAATATGAACAATTAGGAACATATTTTGAGAAAGCTAGATTATTATGTGAATCTGATTTATCCAAAGAGGTTATAGATTTAGTATTAGCTCAGATATCAGAGGAAGATGATGTTAAATCTCATTATATAGCAATTGGACCTCAGAAATTTAGAGCTTTAGGATATAAAGCAACTCTAGTCAGAAGAGAATTAGGTATAGTAACATTTAGTAAAGAGCTTTTAATAAATACAATATTTTCAAATTTTAGTATTGGAGATAGAATAAGTTCTGCAGAAGCTAAAGAAAGATTAAGATTTTTATACTCTTCTATTTCTTATACAGCTACTCCTAAAGCAACCGATTTAGATGCATATTTTATTACGAAAGAAGCAAAAGTTAATGAAATTTCAGAAGATGGTACGAAGAAAAGAGTAAAAGGATTTGATATTATAGGAGTAAAACCAGAATACCAAGGAACATATAATAACTTAAAAATAATAAATAATCAATTATGATAACATTTTTATTCTATTATTTTCTTATTGCAATATTTATCGGATTATTCTTTATTCATACTCTAGATAATATAAAAAACATACTCCCTGAAGATGAATATAGGAAGATGAGACAGACTATTGTTAATTTTATGCCTTTCTTACCGATTGCATTATTAGTTGTCTTGTTTTGGAAGAGATTTTAGCTTTTCCGTATAATAATCTTTCAAAGCCTTATATATGTAGAAATAAACTTAAAAGAGAGATTATGGAAAAGTTAAAATTTTGGTTAGATGAATTAGATCTAATCGCAAAGGAATTTAATCGTGAGTATGAACAATTATGTAAAGAACATCTCACAAGATTGCAAAAAATTAATATGGAGCTAGATGAGGGTAGTCCAGAACATATTTTTGCATGTGAATATTACTACAATCTACTAGATAATAGATTGGAAAGTTTGAGAAGCCTTGGACAATTTTATATGTTATCAGTTACAAAAATGGACGAGGTGCTTAAGAAATCAAGAGAAAACGAAAATCCCGTTAAGAAGACTATAAGAAAAACGATAGATAATTTCATGGAATCTATTGAGAACCTAATGAAACTTCAGAACGGACTTAAAGGTTATTTGATGTCTCATATTGATAGTGTAAAATCTATCAAACCGGAGATGCAAAAAATGATGAATGAGTTCGAGACTAAGAAGTTGGTTAAGATTCCAGAAGGTTGGGATTTTTTAGAAGTTGATGATGAATATAATGTCATCGTAGCAAGGGAGAAAAAGGGAGCTTAATGCTTCCTTCTCTTTTTTCTTCTCCCTTGAATTCCTTACTAATGTGGATTAAAACTATGTGAGAACTAAAACAAAGTAATAATGAATCAAAAATCAAGATCACCCTGAAAAAAAGATAAAAGTTATTAGGGTTAAAACTATTATGAAAGAACTATGCGATGAAGTGTGGTTCTTTCTTTTTTTTGCTTCTCTTAAAAATGCAAAACCTTATAATTGATGGAAAGAGAATCAAAGCTTTCCATCCTAAAAGAAATTATGAAAAATGAACAAGAAAGAGATTTATACTTTTGTGCAGATATTCATGGAAGTTTTCGAGAAATTACATGGATTATAACTCAACACTATAAACTTAAAGATGCTAATATTATTTTTCTTGGAGATGTAGGATTAGGTTTTTCTAAGCCAGGGTATTATAATCAGGAGTTTGAAAGAATTAATACTAAACTAGAGAAAAATAATATAACATATTATTTTATAAGAGGAAATCATGATAACCTAGAGTATTGGAATGGAGGATTAATAAATGATTTCCCCAGAATTAAATTTCTCCAGGATCATGAAGTAGTAGAACTCTCGGGGAAAACAATATATCCGATCGGGGGAGCAACTTCAGTAGATTATAAATGGAGAATGAATTATAATGGATTGATGGAGAAAGTTGGTTCGTCTAGGAGAGTATGGTGGGAGACAGAAGATATAATTAAGAAGCCTATTAAAGATCTTCCAGGGAGGGTTGATATAATAGCTTCTCATACTGCTCCACTATGTTTTGAACCAATTATTACACGTCACGAAGAAGAGGCAGAAGATGTTTACCTCAGAGACTTAGAAAATCGAAAATACTTAGATCAGGTATTTAGAGGAGTAAGATGTAAGTATTGGTTCTTTGGACATTTTCATACTTCAATCACATCAAGTCTTGAGGATACTATATATAAATGTTTAGATATTAATGAATTATATATGTTTAGAAATCATGAGTAGTAGTAAAGGTACAATTTCAAATCCGTTATTAATGCCTACCGGAGAAGTTTTTTATGTTGATCATACTAAAGCAGTTTTGGATAGTAGTATAAAAATAAATTCAAAAGCTATCTTAGAAGAAATATTGCATTCTAAAGATACTGACCTTCAAGAGGATTTAAAGCTAGTTATTAGATATCTTCAAGGTTGTCTAGAGGAAACTATGGATAATCCTTGGTTTTTGAAAGAAATTGAAGACCTAAAGAAAAAGCTAGAGGAAACCGAGAAACGATGTAATGACTTAGAGAAAAAGTTAGAACATATATTGCATAATGAATAATATTAAAAGTAGAATTAAATATATAACAGATCTTGAATTTAAAATAGAAGATAAATATTTAGTTCTGGGAGGATATTATAATTCATTAAAAAGAATAACACCTAGAATTATTGCTAAGAGAATTACTACATTTTTCTTATCAGATGGAGGTAAAAGTATTGTATTCTATGATCAAGCTTATTCAGGATTATTTGAGGATGAATTTATTAAACCTATACTTCAGGAAATATTATCTGAATCTAAACAGTTATTTTCAACTCTCTCAGTAGATTATAAGATAATTCAAGATTACCTAAAAAAGTGAATTTTGCTACTTAAGAGAGGTTAAAGCCTTACAATTGAGAAGAACATTAGAAAAATTTATAAAAAATATAGATTAATCTAGTGTTCTTTTTTAATTTTGAAGTGTAATAAATAGCACTTCAGAAACCCTCAAAATCTAATAAATGAGGGGATATTATATAGAAACTCCCCTCAATGATTAAAGTTATAAAGAAAAATAAACAAATTAAAAAAGCTAGAAAAATGGCAAAATCAAAAAATGACAACATTAACATTTCAATTTTTACAGCATTGAAAGTTAGTGAGATTTCAAGAGTACCAGTACTTATTATGTCTAATCCAGGTCTTGGTAAATCAACTTCAGTAGAAATGTTTGCAGAAGTTCGAGATTATCACCTAGTCCTTCTTAGAGGTAATAGTACAACTGCAGAAGAAGTTATGGGATATGATGTGGCTACGAGTGATCAAGAAAACCCCACAACTAGACATCTTAGACCTTCTTGGTATACTGAAATCTTAAAAGTTGCAGAAAAAGGAGGTAAATCACTGTTATTTTTGGATGAGATCACCACAGCAAACGAATATGTACAGGCCGCTCTGTTACATTTAGTATTTGAGCGTAAAGTGGGTTCAGAAAGACTTCCAGAGAATACATTGATTGTTTCTGCAGGTAATTATGCGCAGAATCTTTCGAATTCTATGCAAATGCTACCTCCGTTAATGAATCGTTTTATGATTTACAACATTACTCCGGATCATACAGACCTGGATACATTCCTTTGTAAATATGACGGAGCTATTGCATCATCAGAAGGTAAGGTTAAAGATTTCATGGGAAGTCTTAGAGATACGATGAAAAAACTTGATGCTCAGGAAGTAGAAATTCCGGCTGATCAATATAACAAGATTGGCGAGTATATCGAACGTGGTATTAAACAAACTGCTCGAGCATTGATGACTTCTGGTGGTAAACCTGTAGACTTAGCAATTACGGAACTTAATGGTATCTATGCTGATGCCGAAAATGAGACTAAGCTTTATGGATTTACAACTTTCCGAACTTTGAATTATCTTAGAGACGTTACAATTGCAAGTTTCAAGTGTTTTGGTAAGAGCGGTATTACTTCAGATAACTATCGTAATATGATCGATGGTCTTTGTGGTATTGGTATTTCTCGAGATCCAAAAACGAAGAACTTGATTAAAACACCGATCTCTAAGGATTTCTATGATACTATGGTTAATATCGTTAATGATATTGAAAAGATGAAGAATGATAAACTTCCTAAGTATACTAAGTTCTTCAACGAAATCATAGATGGAAAGAAAAAGCTAGAAGTTCCTGAAATGCAAGCAATAATCAATAAGTTATCAGAACTTAAATCAGATAAGGACTTAGAACAAATCGAACGTCCGATTGATCCAGCTTGCATCGAGAAATTGTTTAAATTGAGTAAGGATTCTGGTTCTTCTATTACCAAGATTAAAGTATCTACTACTGATAGATTCTTGGATAAAGTACCAGTAGAGACATTCATCGGATATGTATCTTATTGGAATACAATTTCAGATCTTATGACTTCTATTCAAAGTCTGATTACAGATTCTTCTAAGGGTTATAAGGATGATACTTTGGCATTGTTGAAGAATACTCAAGAAGACCTTAGAACTTCTGGATTTAAACTCAGATCAATTCGTAAGATTATTCTTCAGGAAGATCCGAGCATGGGAAGTATGGTTCCTGATATTAGAAGTTTTAAATAATTATACTATTATATGAGTGTTAACCTTAGAGAAAAATATGTAATGATCATGTGGATCTCTAAGGTTAATTTATTAGAAAAATATCAAAATTTAAAATTATGAGAAATCAGACAGAGTTAGAATTTATTAAAAGATTCATTGACAATACTTATAGTAGATTCGGGAATATGTTAATGGTTAATACAGAAAAACCATTTAATCCTGATAATCCTGAACTTGGATATTGTTTTAAATATAAAGATGATATCTCAGGAAATGTTATCTATAAAATTGTCTGCTCAGAGATTAAGATTCCACGTACTGATTTTCGTATTCTTATGCATGAGTACGGACATATTTACTTAGGACATCTTGATGGTATTCATGAAGAGCTTGATACTCAGATTTGTAATACCTTCAGAGATTATCGAGGTGAATTGATTGATCGAATTAATAAAGAGTGTGGAATTGATTTTGCAGAGAAGTTGATTGAGAGAGTAATAGATGATCCAGTTCTTAATCACAGTCTTCATAATATTGCTATGGATATGGAAGTAAATTCTAAAATCCTAAGTACTGAAGATGTAGAGGAGATGGAATCAGATATCTCATCAGTTCTTCCTAATTATCAACTTGAGCTCTTGAAATATAATAGAGATCACACTGATAATGAAGAAGCAAAACAGGCTCTTGATGATATGATAAAGAAGATGGAAAATGAGGCTAAAATTAAACTCATTGTTCCAGAAAGATATTATATATCCGAAGGTAACCCTTTCCCGAGTGAACTTAGTTACCCTGAATATTTGATGCTAATTGTTCAACACTTGGATCAGTTTGTTAAGATGTTGGTTTCTATTAAAAAAGGTGGAAACGGTGATACATCCCAAGTTACAAATCAAGATATTCAAGATGCACTTCAAGGTAATGGTTCAGGATCTGGACAAGGTAATCAGCAAAGTGGTGGTGGAATGCAAGGTCTTTCTGATCTTATGCAGGAAATGGGTATGACTGATGGTTCTGGTAGTGGTTCGGGATCTGGACAAGGTAATCAGCAAGGTAAAGGTGATCCAAAAGATTGTCCATATAAAGGAAAGAGAGATTCTGGTTCAGGTGATTTGAACAGTAACGGTAAAGATGAGGGTGGAACTCATAAAGATCACAGAACAGACTCTAGAGACGATGCCGATAAAAAACGTGAGCTTGGACAAATTCGTTCAGGAGGTGGCGTTGGATGTGGTTCTAGTGGAGCTCCAGATGCAACGAGACTTGTGGATAAGACAGACGAAGTAGATATGGCTCTAGATGAAGTAATGTTAAATTATAAATCTAGAGTGGTTAAAGTTGATACAAAGAAAGATCTTATGTATCTTTATAATCGTGGTATTAATCGTTCTGTTATTGCTCCAACTATTAGAAGAAAGGTAACCATGTCTAATGAACCAACTATTGTATTTTTAATTGATATTTCGGGATCTATGGATACACGATTGGTTGATAGAATTTTAAATACTATTGCCAATAAAATGAAAAAGATTGGACGTGGATTAAAGTATAATATTATTTCATGGTCTACACAGCTTGGAGATCATATTAAAGATATCGACCCGAGAAAGGGTGTTCCAAGAATCTCTATGGGAGGTGGAACAAGAATGGCTAGAGGTATGGAATATTTCAGACAGAATTATGGACCTGAAGCTATCTTGATCTTAATATCAGACTTTGAAGATTACTTGGAAGAATGGCATGAACAAGAACTTAAGATGCCTAACTATACCATGTACGGATTTAATTATGGGTATAGTAATTATAATCAAGAATTTAAATATTTCAAAGTGAAAAATTTTAAAAACAATGGCAACTATTAATAATGGAAACATAAATAGAGACAAAGTCCATTCATTGGTTGAAGTATTTTATCAACCATCATTTAAGACTTTCTATGTTAATTCAGTAGATGGAGAAACATTTGTAAAGCCTGTAGGTGTATTTGTAAGTTTAGGAATAACTACGTCTTTGAAGGTCTTAGAAGATATCAAAAACATTATTTCCGGAAGTGAAGGTTATAGTGCGACTTTGGCAGAAATTAAATCTAAGAAGGTAGCAGGTCAGTTCTTAAATACTGTTACATGTACTACCGGACCTAAACAATATAAAATTACAAATCTTTCAGAGGATATTATGGGAGAGGAGGAGTCTAAGGCAGAATTGGAGAGAATGAAGAACTTGATGAATCCGTCTCAAGATTTAGATATCCTTAAAGAGTATGCACCTAAGATTTCCAGGTTGCAAGACTTGATAGATAAATTAACTTCTACACATGGTTGGGATGCTCATTTGATTCAAAAAGAGGCTTCCGGAGACTATCGAATATTCCATCAATATATTAATTATAAAAAGGAAGGCGAATTGGAATATCGTGTAGGAATATTCGTAACAGAAGATGTTGGAAACGATTAAGAAGGCTGTTTTAATTTCATTACTGTTATTACTTGGGTTTGGATTGGGGGTATTATATTACTCCCACTCCTCTCAAGATAAATCTAAGGGGGAAACTATACTACCTCCTTCAGAAATTATACAACCTGAAAAAAATAAAATTGATTCCCTTGAAGTAGAGATAATATCAAGGGATAGTATTATCAGTTATCTCAGAGAAAAGATTCATAGGATAGAATCTACTCGAACTGATAAAGTAGATAGTATTAGGGAATTACCGACAACAGAAGCGGTAGAATTTCTTAGACTTAAACTTAGAGAATTTGACAGTAAGTATTAAAGAAAATAGAACTTAGAGAACTTACTTTCGTGTTGATAAAAAGCACGATTACTGTCAAGTTCCCTAAGTTTTTTATTTTTAATATTTATTGAAAGTTATGATTGTTAAAAGAAAGTTATACTTAAAAGAGGAACAAAGAGAGTATGGATTAAAAAAAAAGATCTATACTAAAAGGTATTATAAAGAGTAAAAATAAGTATGATGAAATCTATAGTAAATCTATATTTGGAAAGAATAAGATAAATGAGTTAGAGAATTCTATAGAAAAGTCTATATCTAAAAAAGCCAAATTAGAAAAAGATATTGACAAATTAGATAAAAATAGTATATTGAAAAATTCTACTGTAGAAAGTAATCTTAAGAAGAAAATTCCTGAAAGAACTTATTTTATTGATGCTGAAGGGTCTGGAAGAAATCATAATAAAAATTTAAGAAATCCGAAAGAAAAAGATGATTATAGAAAACATTTGAAATTCTTAGGATCAAAAGATAAAGCTAATTTTGAAAATAGTGATGACTCGATCTTATTTGATCGAAAATCAGGAGGAAATGCATCTTTATCTCATGAAATTGGTCATGTTATTAATAGAAGATCTACCGGAAAACAATCTGATGTAGATAAAATAGTAGATAAATCAATTTTAAAATACAATAATATAGTAGATAACCCCAGAAAAAATATAGAGACAAAAACAGGACTTTTTCCATCTAGTAGACGTAGTAAATATATAGGAAAGAGTATTATAAAAAATGAAGAGAATGCTACAAAAACTGGATTAGAGTTATTAAAAGATTCTGGAGCCAGTGATAAAGAAATTAAAGCTGCTAAGGAAGTTCTTGATAAATCCATTAAGCATTATAAGGAAGGTGAAAAGATTTATAAAGATAGATCAAAAATTAGCAGAATTAAATCTTTTAGAGATAAAAAGTAAAGATAATTACTTACTATGAAAATTTTAAAAAAAATAATAAGAGTAATTAGAAAAGATAAACATTCATTGGTGAGTGATTCTGTAAGAACTCTAGAAAAAGGTTATCAAGTGTTATTATTTGTTCCAGAAGATGATTATAAAATACCAGAAGAATTATTTCCGGAGATTTGGGAAGGAATATTAATTTTATCAGATAATGAAGTTTCTAAGATATCGAAGAATTTAGACGATTGTTATAAATTAATTACAATTCCTGGATGGTATGAAGATCCGTGGAATAATGATGAATGTAAGAGGGTATTAAAAGAAATTGAAAATAAGATTATACCTAGGTATTAATATATTATGAAAAAAATAATCTATTGTCTCTTATTATCTCTATTTTTTATCACTAAAGGATATTCACAAGAGATAATAGAGCATCGTGGAGATACAATGATAGTTATATCTCCTGAAAATCTGAAAACAATTAATAGCATAATAGTAGATCTAGAGTCTTCCGAAAAAATCATAAAACTTCAAGGAGATATAATAAAAGAAGATTCGATTAAGGCAGCGAATCTAGACTCAATTATATCTTACCAGTCTATGATGATGAGGAAAAAAGATGATTATTATGTTAACTCTATACAAGCTTTAGAAAATAGCTTAAAGAAAGAAAAAAGAAAACGTAAATTATGGGCAGGTGCTTTAGGTTGTGTAGCAGTAATCCTAGGTGCTCTTGCCATAAGTAATTAAAAAGTCATGGTAGAAGTAGTTATTAATTATGATCAGTCTACACAAGAATATAAGATCTACGAACCTACGACAGATACTCTTTTGATATCTAGTAACCTGACTGAAGCGTTCGTTAATCTTTCTGTATTCTTAACGTCAGCTGGATTAATTCAGGGCGACATATTGAATTATCCAGAAATATCTTATCACTTCGACAGTCATACAGTAAAGTCGATGATAGAGAGTAATGTAAATCTCCTTAAACGTCTACAAACAGCTCCTTCAGGATTTATGATTAGTAGTCAGAAGTTTGGCGGCTCTACTACATCTTCTATCAAACCTAAGAAACAAGAAAGTGGGTTTGATAGTAATGGTTTTAATAAATCTTATCAAGCAGATAGACGTTTTAGTGGGAAAAAGTCTTCTAGTTTTTCAGGGAAGTCAGGATTTAAGACATCTAATAAAAAATTTGGAGGACAATAAATAAATTTTAAAGTTATTAATAAAACTAAGAAAAAATGGGATACCAATTACAAGTTAAAACATCGTTTGTATCTCCGGTAACATTAAAGATATTTACAGAGAATGGATATTTACCTATTTTTATAATAAGAAATATTAGTAATTCAGAATTAATTGGTAAGTATAATGGAACGGCAGTACATTTTAGAAATTTAGCTCCAAGTACAGAATTATTTAGAGCAAAGAGAGACGGGCTTATTGATTTTACAGAATTTTCTAAGAGATATATTATTGAGATGTCGAATGTAAATTTTGTAGAGGTTATTGATAAACTTAATTACTTGGCTGAACTTAGTAATGCAAGAGGAGTTATATTAATGGGTTATGGTTCTGATGATAAAATATGTCACAGATCTATCTTATCTAACCTAATTAACAGTATGGGAATATTAAACAGTCATATAACAGAAATAATACTATGAGAAGTAATCCTAGAGAAATTGAAATCCAGGAAGACATAGTAGCTAAATTAGATAGACTTGACATACATCCTTACTCAATAATATGTTCTTTTGCGATAGGAGAAGGAATTATATCAATTACATTTTACCTGAAACAAGATTTATCCGAGTTTCTTGATCTTTTAAGTTATAGAAGTCAATGTGATAAAACGGGATATTTAGTGATGGAAAATAATAATACAATAATTCTTTCAGGGTTGGCTTTAATTAATTTATATACACTATTATGAAAGATGCCTGGTTTAAAGAAGTATTTACCGAGTTTTACAAATTATCTTATATACGAGAAGGCAGATCTAAGAGAATCGTTCTGAAAGGGCTTAGTGATCATAAGGTTTTAGATTATGTTATCTTAAGAATTACACCTACAGAAGATGTTATTTATTATCTCTATAATGGTTCTTCGATTCATATTCCAGAAAAGTGGATTGATCTATTTTCAAGTTTTAATACTCATTCAGGGTTTAGAGTCTTGGAGTGTTATGATAGTGATGTAGATGGATCTTTAAGTCATTTTGGATATCTTATGACAAGGTTAATTTGTCACTTAGATAAAAGTCTATCTAAAATTGAAGGAGAGGAGCTTTTGAATGTTCTTGGAGAGATAAGTGTAATTGGTACGAAAGAATTTAGAGAATGGTGCCTTGAAGAATTTGGACTAGAACTTGATCCCTTCGAATATCGTTCTTTAGATGAAAATTTAGATATTTAAAATCGATGAGATGAAACAGTTTGATATTTATACTGATGGATCTCACCTAGACAAACAAAATAATGGAAGACTTGGTATCGGAGGAGTTCTTATTGACCCTACTGGACCTGGAATGGGAACTATGCTTAATAAATTCTCAATCGAATTAACTCCTGAATATATGAATTTATCTTTTGGAGCTCAGAAGTGTAGTAATCCTAGTGCGGAGTTAGTAGCAGTTTTACATGCTTTATATGAATTTCGTGGTTCTTGGGGTCCGAATGATATTGTAGTAGTCCATGCAGATTATCTTGGTGTTCGAGAGTGGATGATTGGTAATTGGAAAGTAAAAGAACCATACATCGCTCGAATTAAAGGTGATATTGATAAAGAAATAATTAAACAGGGTTTACAAAGAAGAATTGAGTATAAGTGGGTAAAGGGACATCAGAAAAATAATGGTGTTGATGCCGATATATACTGGAATAACTATGTAGATTCTCTAGCTAAAGGCAAAGGATAAAATGTTGAATAGTTGTAGAAACTCAAGAATTGTAGGTCCTTCTGGAATTTGGGAATATGAACAGTTGATCGGTGCTAAGGTAAAAGTTAGTTCATTACCTGTTAGTAATTTCTTTGGTTGTTTCTCAGGTGGAGGAAGTAATGATCTATTAACTATTAAAGATATTTATTTTAGAATATCTCTTGATGGAAAAACTATAACAGTGATCGAATTAACCGAGTATCCAGGGAAGATATTTACTTGGAAAGATTTGGAAATTATCGAGCTTAATGTTATTAGTAAGTTTAAAGCTGTATGTGGAACTTTCTTATCTAATCAATCAATTTGTGGATATGGAGTTGATACTGAAGCTTCTTGGATAAAAGATATGTCAAATGGAATAGCTTTTATCGATGAAAAGGGAAATATAATAACTAATCGTATAGTGAGAATCGTTGGAGCAAATGTAGAGGATATTAATACCGATACAAATGAAATTACAGATATAGATGTAAACTTCAATGGTGATATACTAGATAAAAGATAATAAAAATGGCACAATCACAGTTAACAAGATTTGAATGTATTTATGCCAATCGAGATGAAGCACTTAAGGCTCTCTCATGTGCATCTAGACAATATGCTGAATTAGTTGCTGTAAGATATTATAATGAAGTTGAAGATGTTTGTATTCTTTTAGTAATTTTTAAGAGTGCAGACTTAGGTGATTTTGACATTGTTTCAGATACTATGGAATTAAGTCAAGGTCCTAGAATATTTACAGCAAAAAAACAGTCAGAGGAACAATCAGATCAGGAGTGTATCTTGATTGCGTTGTTTGGTGAAAAACCTAAGAATGGAGATGTAGTAATCCTGACTTCTTATGACGGTACTACTTCCATTACTTATACAATGATCGGAGGACAGTGGATAAAAACTGGTGGAACTACTGCAGATGGGCTTGGAATTATATTTGAAGATTCTAATACCATCGATTTTACAATGAGTCCTGGTCCTACTGAATCTAAGAAAACATTAACCGCTGATGTAAAATTGGATAATAATAATTTGATTTATGATGAGAAGGTTGATGGAATTCGTATTAATAAAATCTATGGAGGAACATTCTAAATGAAAAAAGTAAGAAGCCCGAAAGATATAAAAGTGATCTCCGGACGTTCTGCTAGAAATACAGCTCCTTTTGTTGGAAGACTTGGTAAACCTCTTAATCCGGGGGCTCTAAAATTTAAGCAGAGTAATATTCCAGGAGGAGATATATTTAATGATTATCTCTTAGATTTAATGAAATTAAAATAAGAAAAATATTATGGACTTGCTTGATAGAACTGATGTTAGTAATAAAAATCCTGGGGATTCATTAACTAGTGCTGATATCAATAGTATAAATAATACTGTTAATGCTGCAGTTAGTTATATAAATGAAAACTTAAAAGATTTTTGTAATGCTAATGCTGAAATAAATAATTATGAAAGAAAATTAACTCTTTCGGGAGCAATTAGATTAGTACCAGAAGCAAGACGACGTAGCGGATTGAAAATTAGATTTCTTGGTAGTGAAGGTGCATATTCAGAATATATCTATAAAGGACCAGATGCTGATGAATCTAATTGGGCTAATGAAGATAATTGGAAATCTCCTTACAACATTATTGACGGAGGAGAGTGGTAAGTTTAAATAATAACATAAATTATGAAAAATAGTTATATAAAAACTACATGGATTGATAATAAAACTCCTGTTAATGCAGCTAACTTAAATAAGATCGAGAGTGCTTTATCAGATCTTTATACTAACGCTCTTAGTTCTTCTGAAATTTTAGAAGGAGATGGTATTAGAATTACTAATACTAGTTGTCAATCAGATTGTTATGGTAATACTACAAAAGGTATTCAATTTTCTGTATCAGATCGTGTAATGCAATCTGATTCTTGTAAAGGTGTTGATATTGTAACAAATACCTTGGATATCCTTCAATTTGAAAAGGATAGATTATACCTATTCTTAGATCCAGAGAGAAAAACTTTGGTTAAGATGGTAATAAACGGAGTTACTATTTTTGAAGTGAAATAATAATGAGATGGAACGATAAAAACGGATACATCACATATAAACAAGCTCTTCAAAGTATTAAATCATGTCTAGGGATAGCTAAGATAGATTATTCCATGAGATGTGAATTAGCTCCGTATATCACATATATCTTAAAATATATATCAGATAGATTAACTTTACTTCCAGAAGGATCAGATGTCAAAACTTATATTCAAGAGTTTTTTGATATTCGAGATCATGGTGAAGCTAAGATTGTATTTTATGCTGTAGATGAACTTAGATGTGAACTTGGAATCGATAATGGTGAAATATACGTTGAAGGTTCTGAGATTCCATACAATGAGGATAGATTTATTTATGCATGGAGTAATGTTTTGACTGCTATGTTAGTTAGAATTTTATTCCAGTATCAAAATCTTCTAGCTCAACCCGAATCTAATGACTGCCCTTGTAATAATGAATGTGGAAGAGGACAGACTACAGCGGATTACGAATCTTGGAGTTCTGGTGTTTATCCAGAAGATGAAAGTTATTCTTACTATAATTATAAAGAAGTAAACAATACGGAATGGAGAACTAATAATGATGTTCCGGAGTGTACAAAATGTCTAAGACAATGAGTGATATAATTGTAAAAAATCAACTTCCTGAACCAACCGTAATTATTCTTAAAAATTCGGTAGAACAGGGAAAGATGCCTACTCCAGAACAGCTTGAAGTAGGTGAATTAGGTTTAGGTCTTCATGCCGGAGAGGAAAGTATATGGGTCAAAAATTCTGATGGTGTAGTTGTAGATCTTAGAGTTCCTAGAGTTGATAATTTTTGGGGTGATTTTCTCCTTGAATATGAAACTCTTGAGGAATTTAATGCAGATCTAGAAGCCGGAAAAATTAGTGATACTTCGATAGCTTTCATCAAAGGATCTAGACAGGCTTGGACTAAAGGAACTTTCTTCGCATTATCGGAGGAAGAAATAAATAAACTGATCGATAGTAAAGTATTGTTATTCCCAAGTATGACTTCTGAATTAACATCAGAAAGTACATCTGAAGAAATAGCAGAAATTTTTGGTGGAGCAGAGAATTTTGTTAAGCTTACTGAAAAGATTAAAGATCAGATTTCAATTGCGTCTTTAAGAGTAGATTCTGGGAAAGCGATAGTTCCTGTATCTATTCAATCTAGTATTATAGAGTGTGAAACTCAGTGTAAAAATGTATTAGTTCTAGAGTGGATTTATTCAGGGAAATATTATTCAGAAAAGATTATTCTGAATAGTTTTACATCTGAATTCTCAGTTGAAAGAGAATTTACAGAATCTACTTTTATTGAGGTAGTAGAAAAAATAGATGAGCTTTTTAATACAAACTTAGAACTTGTAGAACCTAAGATTAATGGAACTTGGGATTTCTATAATAATGCATTCGAACCTATAACAATTACTCCAAGTCCAAATAAATATAATCCTGTAATTGAAAATGGATATAAGGCTGTTTTCAAAGGAGTTTATACATGGACAAGTGAAGATGGAAAGAAAGATCCTACTGGAGTTGTTAAGGGTTCATTCTGGGATACTCTTACAGGTACTGATGTTAGTTCTGATATAGTAACTAGTCCTTATTATACAGAAGATGCTACTATTTCTATTAAACTTGAAGCTCCTAAGACTGGTTTTATGGTTAGAGGAGAAGATGTTGTTAGAAGTACTGGTGTTTATGATTATACAGAAGATACTAGATCAGTAACATTCGCACATAGATTATTCTATGGTGTATCTACTAAGGGAAAAGACTTAGTAGAGTATGATATTAAATCTCTGAAAACATCTGAATTAATTACTGAACATCCTAAAAAGACTCTAGAACATTTTTCTACAGAAATGGATGAATATGCTATTTTCGCTTATCCTAAAGTTCTTGGTGAGTTAGATAGTATTTATCAGGATGGAATTCGTGTAATTAAGGCATTTAACAAAGTAGAATTAGAAATCACTAATGGTGCTGGTGTAGTAATAGATTATATAGTTTATGTTACTAATAATCCAGGTGCTTTTACTGATGTTGAGTTAGAATTTAAATAAATAGTACAATGGCGTTAAATTTTGCAGATAGATTAGTGTCCAACAATCCTAGTGCATATGGAATTGTTAGAGCTATAGAAGTTAGTGGACACAAAACAGTATCTTCTCTTTCAGCATTGTATAAAATTCCCGACTGTATTCTTTCTGATACAGGGGATAATTCTGGTAATGATTCTCTTGGACAATTGTGGTATGTAATTGATGCCAAAGAAGTTTATCAGCTTGTTAATTGGGAAAAAAGAAATGAAGCTGGAGGATGGAAACCATACTTATCTGGAGTAATTACAGATGAAGCACTGGAAGAGATATTAAAGACTAAGCAAGATAAATTGATAGCCGGAGAAGGGATTAGTATCAGTGAGGATAATGTAATTTCTTGCACTATAGATACATCACTTTTCAGAATGGTAGACGAATTGCCATCTCTGGACGAAGCTGAAACAAATAAAATTTACCTGCTTAAGAAGGAAAATAATGTAGGAGAACTTCAAAGTTATACTGAATACATAGTATCAGTTACAGTAGACGAAGAAGGAATTGAACATAGAGAGTGGGAAAAGATTGGTGAGTATGATATGTCCATCGAACTTGCTCCTTACTTGAAAATTGAAGATGCAGAAAAAACTTATGTAAAGAAAGAAAACATTGTAGATTCTTTCGAAGGTGGTGATCCTAAAGAACAGGTTTTGTCTGCTGAAAAAGGTAAAGAACTTAAAGGACTTATTGATTCTCTTGAAGAAAGAAAGGTTGATAGTGTAACTGCTACTCCTGGAAAGGGAATTATTGTAGAAGGAACAGAAAATGATCCTACTATTGGAATTCTATTGAGTCCTGAAAATGAATCTAAGTTTTTAACAATTGAGGAAGAAACCGGCCTAGAACTTCACGGCGTACAAGATGCAATTGATGAAGCTGTTAAAGATTTATCTGATAATGTCGAACTTAAGTCTGATGTAGTATATAATGTTAATGATATATTCCCAGGCGAAGGTGATGGTGAAGATAAAAATACTTGGACTATTCAGTGGGCAATTGCTAAGCTTGACGCATTAATTCCCGCCGAAGAAAAAGTGGCCGGAATAAAATGTAAGTTTCAAAGTATTCAAGGTAAGTGGAGAACATTTACTTATTATGGTGGTTATTTCCTTGATAGAAATAATTGGAGCTATGATCTTACTTCTAAAGATTTTGTTGAATTAGCTACTGTAAATCTTCCAACAGCTACTCCAGATGCTAATGGTGTAATGTCTAAGGAAGATAAAGCTAAACTTGATGGAATTAGTGGATCTATTAATCAAGATGTAGATGATAAGATTGCAGCTGTAAAGGAAATTATTGATAATTATAAAGTTAACGGGTATAAAATCTCAGAAAATCCATCACTAGATCGTAATGATATTGGTCTTGGTAATGTTACTAATGATACTCAAGTTAAGAGATCAGAGATGGGTGTTCCTGAGGGTGTAGCAACTTTAGGGAAAGATGGAAAAGTACCTGAATCTCAACTCCCTGATTCAGTTTTAGGTAATGTAAAATATCAAGGAGTTTGGGATGCTGTTAATAATATTCCTGAACTAGTACTTAATGATTTTGAATCTATCGGACATTACTATATTGCTATTAATAAAGGATCTCAATTTGGATATGATTTTGATCCAGGTGATTGGGTAATTAATAGTAATGGTAGATGGGTTAAAGTTGATAATGTTGACTCTGTTAAATCAGTTAATGGTAAGATTGGTATAGTAGAATTAGGTATAGAAGATATTCCTGGTCTAGAAGATGCTTTAGATTCAAAAACTACTGATGAAGATTTTAATAGACATATATCAGACTATAATAATCCTCATAAAGTAACTAAGGATCAAGTAGGTCTAGGTAATGTAGATAATACCGCCGATAAAGATAAACCTGTGTCGGACGCTACTCAATCTTTGATAGATTCTACTAAAACAGAGCTTCAAACTAATATTGATAACCTAGCAACTAAAACAGAAAATGATTTAGAAGCTGCTAAGTTAGATTTCAATAATAAGTTAACATCTTTAGAAACTAAACACGATACTGAACTTAAGGAAACAAAAACAGAGCTTCAAACTAATATTGATAACCTAGCATCCAAAACAGAAAATGACTTGACAGTTGCTACTAAAGAACTTAATAATAAAATTTCTGAGTTATCAACTAAGACAGAAGCAGATCTTTCTACTTTAAGATCAGACCTGGAATCTAGTATATCAGTAACTAAGACAGATCTTGAATCAAAAATTAATGATCTTTCTACAAAAACAGATGCTAAATTCCAAGCTACAGATTCTAAGATTGAAGCAACTAAGACAGAACTCCAAACTAATATTGATAATTTATCTCATCGTCATGATGATGATATGAAAGATATTAGACAAGAAATAGAAGATGCTATTTCTGGTTCTGATGAAGCATTAAATGAGCATATTGCAGATAAGAATAATCCTCATCAAGTAACAAAAGAACAAGTTGGTTTGTCTGAAGTTACTAATGATGCCCAAGTTAAGAGATCCGAAATGGCTCAACCAAGTGGAGTTGCTACCTTAGATGAAAGTGGTAAAGTTCCTAGTTCTCAATTACCTAGTTTTGTAGATGATGTAATAGAGGTAGACTCATTCGATCTTCTTCCTGAAATTGGTGAATCAGGTAAGATTTATGTTACTAAGGACACTAACTTGACTTATAGATGGTCAGGATCTCAGTATATTGAAATTTCAGAATCTTTGGCTCTAGGTGAAACATCTAGTACAGCTTATCCTGGAGATAAAGGTAAAGCTACAACTGATAAAGTCAATGCTCATACTGCAGATTTCAATAATCCTCACCAAGTAACCAAAGCTCAAGTTGGTCTTGGAAATGTAGATAATACTAGTGACCTAGATAAGCCTGTTTCTAATGCTACTCAAGAATTAGTAGACAATACTAAGAAAGAATTAGAAGAGTTAATCAATAATTCTGGTAATAATCTTCAAGAAAATATTGATAAACTTGATGAGAGAGTTACAAAGGTTGAAGATTCTATAGGAGCTCCTGAAGGAATAGCTACTCTAGATAAGGATGGTCAATTAGTTACCTCACAGATCCCCGAAGAAGCATTAAATGTAGTTGATGGTAAATATCTCAGTGAAACTCAATTTACTGATTCAGAAGGTGTAGAGTTTGTGCCAAGACATAATACTATCTATATTGATGTTATCGGAGGTTCTAATAAATTATACAGATGGGATGGATTTAAGTATGTAGAAATTTCAGATTCTGATAATGCTACAGAACTTATTAATAATCACATTAAAGATTTCAATAATCCTCATAAAGTAACCAAAGATCAGGTTGGACTTGGAAATGTAGATAATACAGCCGATATAGATAAGCCTATATCTACTGCTGTTCAAGAAGCTTTAGATAGTGTAAATACTAAAGTAACAGAACACATCGAGAATAAAGAAAATCCTCATAGTGTTACAGCAGAACAAATTGGCTTAGGTAATGTAGATAATACGGCTGACTATGATAAACCTGTTTCTAAGGCAACTCAAGACGAACTGGATAAATTGGATAATCGTATCACTACAATTGATAATTCAATTGGTGTTCCTAGTGGTCTTGCAACTCTTGATGGGGAAGGGAAATTAACTGATTCACAAATTCCAGATAAAACAATTAATGTTCTAGTTGGTAAATATGTAAGTGAAACAGAATTTAAGGATGAAGAAGGCAGTACTTATGAACCTAGAATTGGTGTTATTTATATAGATACTATATCTGGAACTGAAAAGATTTATCGTTGGAATAAATTTGAATATGTAGAAATTTCAAATACTACTGAACTTGAGGGTATTGTAAATTCTCACATTTCTAATACTGAAAATCCTCATAAAGTAACTAAGGAACAGGTAGGTCTTGGAAATGTTACTGATGATGCTCAAGTTAAGAGAACCGAAATGGGTGCTCCTGAAGGTGTTGCCACTCTTAATGAGAATGGTAAAATTCCTATTGAACAGCTTCCAGGACAAGTTGATGAAGTATTTGGAATAGATCATTTCGTATCAACAAAAACAGATATTCCATCTTCTAGATTAGTAGTAGGTACTTCTTATTACGTAGAAGATGAAAAGAAAATATATACAGCAATCTCTGAAACAGAGTTAAATGAAGGTGTTACTCCAGATAAAGGTGTAATTTACTCAAACAGAGAAACAAACATTATTTATCGTTGGGATGGTGCTGAATTAGTAGAAATTGGTAATCCTATACATCTTGGAGAGGTTGCAGGAACAGCTTATCCAGGTGATAAAGGTAAGGCCACTACTGATAAAGTTAATGCTCATGTATCTAACTTTGAAAATCCTCATAAGGTTACTGCTGAACAAGTAGGTTTAGGTAATGTAGACAATACTAGTGATGCTGATAAACCTATCTCTACTGCAACACAAGAAGCATTAGATAATCTTGGAAAGGAAATTTCAGATCATAAAGCTGATAAAAATAATCCTCATGAGGTTACTAAGGAACAAATAGGATTAGGCAATGTAGAAAATACAGCTGATATCGACAAACCAGTTTCTACAGCAACTCAGAAGTTAGTAGATGATACTAAGAAGGAGCTTGATACTAAGATAGATAATCATACATCAGACTTCAATAATCCTCATCAAGTAACTAAGGAACAGGTAGGACTTAGCAACGTTGACAATACAGCTGATATAAATAAACCAGTTTCTGTAGCACAACAGGCTCTAGTTAATTCTACAAAAGCAGAATTGAAACAGAATATTAGTGATATTGAAAAAGATGTAACTAATCACGTTGCAGATAAAAATAACCCACATGAAGTAAATAAACTCCAAGTTGGATTAGGTAATGTTGATAATACATCAGATATCAATAAACCTGTTTCTACTGCACAACAGGCTGCATTAGATAAACTTAAGAGTGATCTTGAATCTATCATTGGATCTACAGGAACTGATCTTAGTGCTCATATTAAAGATTTTGATAATCCTCATAAAGTAACTAAAGATCAGGTAGGTCTTGGGAAAGTAGATAATACTACTGACTTGGAAAAACCAGTGTCCGTAGCTCAACAAGAAGCTATTAATACAGTTCAGTCAAATCTTGATAAGACAAATACTACTTTAGGTAATCATATTGCGGATAAGAAAAATCCTCATGATGTAACTAAAGATCAGGTAGGTCTTGGAAATGTTGATAATACTGCTGATATTGACAAACCTGTATCTCATTATCAACAAGATGCTTTAGATGAACTCGAAAGAAGACTTCAAGGTTCTATTGATGGTTCTGGATCTGATCTTAGTGCTCACCTTAAGGACTATAATAATCCTCATAAAGTAACTAAGGAACAGGTAGGCCTTGGTAATGTAGATAATACATCAGATAAAGATAAACCTATATCTGATGCTACTCAAAAAGCTCTTGATACTATTAAGACGGAAACTAATACTCTTATTGAATCTCATATTGCAGATAAAAATAATCCTCATCAAGTAACAAAAGAACAAGTTGGTTTGTCTGAAGTTACTAATGATGCTCAGGTTAAACGTTCAGAAATGGGTGTAGCCGGAGGAGTTGCAACATTAGATCAAGATGGTAAAGTTCCTAGTTCTCAATTACCTAGTTTTGTAGATGACGTTATTGAAGTTGACTCTTATGATAACTTACCTACTACAGGAGAAACAGGTAAGATTTATGTAACCAAAGATACTAATCTAACCTATAGATGGTCTGGTACTAAGTATACAGAGATATCTGCATCTCTTGCTTTAGGTGAAACATCTAGTACAGCTTATCCTGGAGATAAAGGTAAAGCTACTACGGATAAAGTAGACTCTCATGTTATCGATTATAATAATCCTCATAAAGTTGATAAAGCTCAAGTGGGATTAAGTAATGTAGATAATACTTCCGATAAGGATAAACCAGTATCAGATGCAACTCTAACAATAATTAATGAAGTTAAGGAATCTATTAGTAGTGGTAATACTACTATTACAGGTAACTTAAATAAACATATTTCAGACTATAATAATCCTCACAAAGTTACAAAAGATCAAGTTGGATTAGGTAATGTAGATAATACATCAGATAAAGACAAACCATTATCTGATGCTGTTAAGGAAGCTATTAAAGAGGTAAAGGATTCAATTATTAGTTCCGGAACCGATCTTAGTGCTCATATTAAAGATTATACAAATCCTCATAGAGTAACTAAAGATCAGGTAGGATTGGGTAATGTTGATAATACTGCTGATATTGATAAGCCCGTTTCTACAGCAACTCAGAAAGAACTTGATAAACTTGATGCAAAGATTGATAAAATCAATACAGATCAAGGAACTGATCTTAGCGATCACCTTAAGGATTATAATAATCCTCATAAAGTTACAAAAGATCAAGTTGGATTAGGTAATGTAGATAATACATCAGATAAAGAGAAACCTATATCTGATGCTACTCAAAAAGCAATTGATGATGCTATAGCTTCTGGAAACACAGCTTTAGATAATCATGCTAATCGTACAGATAATCCTCATAAGGTTACAAAAGATCAAGTTGGTTTAGGAAACGTAGATAATACAGCTGATACTGTAAAACCTGTATCAGTTCCTCAACAAGCAGCTCTTGATGCTTTATCTAATAGTCTGAATACTGCAATTAATAATCACGTAAGTAATATTAATAATCCTCACCAAGTTACTAAAGATCAGGTTGGTCTAGGAAAAGTGGATAATACCTCTGACTTAGAAAAACCAATATCTGTAGCAACTCAAGGAGCTATTAATACACTTGAAACTTCACTTACATCAAAAATTACAGAAGTTAGTACAAATTTAGATAAACACGTTGCAGATAAAAATAATCCACATGAAGTAACTAAGGAACAAGTTGGTTTAGGCAGAGTAGATAATACTTCTGATAAAGAGAAACCTATTTCTGATGCTACACAAGCTGCATTGGATAAGAAAGCTGATCTTACTCCAGATAATAAAGTTCCAGAAGATCAGCTTCCTGTAAGAACTATGCATAGTATGTACTATAAAGGTCTTTGGGATGCTAAACTGAATTCACCTGTTTTGAATAATGGAAATAAAGATGAAGACGGTGATTACTATCTAGTTACTAATGGAGGAGAAAGATTCGGTTATGTATTTATGTCAAGTGATATAGTATTTAATGCTAGTGGATCTTGGTATAGATTAATGGGATCTAATCAACGTGACGAAAAAACTAAATTTGAAATAGTTTCATTTACTGCAGATAGATATGAAATCGAAAGAGGAGAATCTGCATCTATCACCTTTGATTGGGAATATCAGATGACTCCTGATGGACAAGTAAACTTCCAATTCTTGAATGAATACAATGTACCAGTAGAAGATAGAACTTATACTGTTACAGGAATTACTCAGGATAAGGAATTTATATTGAATAGTTTTCTCTTAAATGAAACAGCTCAAGCATCTTTAGAAATTAAATTCTATGATAAATTCTATGTAGGTACTTCATCTAATGCTACTGCGTCTAATGAAGATTTACATAAGATGGATGCTTATTTTGTTAATGGAAAGGATCAAGCTCCATTAAAAGATTTTGATTGCAGTGGAGGAAAATATATTTATGTAGCAATTCCTAGTGATAGTAAGGATAAGTATAAGATTTTCTCAAATAATATGCTTGTTACTGATACTGTAGATACAACTAGAACTGTAACAAATGCTTCTGGTGGTACTGCAGAATATGTTATATCTAGATTTGCTAATAAATATAATGGAGTTTTAAGTATAGAAGTTAAATTAATTGATTAAATATAATGCCAGGAAATAATTTAAAAGGAACGGTACTCTATTCGGGTATCGTTCCCACTAATACTTCTGACGTATATCCAACACATTCAGCCATTTATGGTATGGGAGGCTTCCGCTCGGTAAAAACAATAGCTGAGCGGGATGCTATTCCTGTAGAGCGACTAGAAGTAGGAGCTAAAGTATTGGTATCTGAACAAGAAACTGGATATTACGTTGAATCAATAGTAAGTGGAAAAGTAAATTGGCAACTTGATACTTATTTATTTGCTGATAAACTCTTAGCATCTCCAGTTATCTCTGGTACTTGGAGTTTTAAAAATAATGCTGGTACAGAGGTTACAAATACAGAAGTTGGTGTTAGTAATGTAAATGCTAGTTCTATTACTATCGAACGAGGATATAAAGCAAAATTTGTTGGAAGTTTTAAATGGACTAAGACAACTACAAATAAAGCTCCTACTTCATGTAGTGGAGACCTAGGAACAACTTTACCTTCTAGTAATGTTGCTTCTCCAACAACTACTATTGATAATATTGCTGCTTCTAGAGTAATTAAAGAAACCTTAAGTGCACCTAAAAAAGGATTCATGGTTTCTGGTAGTTCTGTAGTTGTTGCATCTGGAAATGATACAACATCTGCACAATTTAGTATCAATATATGGTCTAGACAGAGATATGGTGTAACTACTTCAGCTACTCCTACACAAGATGATATTAAAGCTATGACTGGAACAAAGTTAGTCAATGCTAGAACTTTATCAGTTTCCGGAGTTACTGCTAATGGAACTCAATATTATAGTTATGCTTATCCAAAAGACTTAGGAGCTCTTACATCAATTGTTCAGAATGGAGCAGCACCTGTTTTGGAAGATTTTAATAGAACTGAAGTGACTGTAACAAATGGTGCAGGTGTAGGTATCGTTTATTATGTATACACCTCTAAATATAAAGGTGCATTTCAAAATGTTAAACTAGATTTTAAATAATTAAAGATTAGAATACAATGGCTAAATACCCGGCGCAGTTACAATCTGCGAATCTTAACGAATTTGGTATTGTCTATGCTGATGAAGTACAGGGCCATAAAACAGTTGCTACTCTGAATGCACTTTATGCTATCACAGATCCTATTCTTAGTAAATCCGTAGTAAATACTAATAATGATGCTATCGGACAAGAATGGTTTGTTGTATCAGAGGGTTGTTATTACAGATTAGACAAATGGGCCAATAGACATACAGCTTCTGGATGGACTAAAATTCAAGTAGTAGATACTGAGTTTAATAGTCTTTCTACACATGGAGCTGACAAAATAAAAAATTTCACAACATCTCCTAGCACAGTTACTCTCAACTATAATACGTGGAGATCTTCGACTGTTAATGAAGATGGAACCGCTGTAATAAACGCTGCTACTCAAACTGCAGCGGGTGTTCTAAGCGCAGCGGATAAAATTAAGTTAGATGGATTAAATACAGATTCTATTAATGATATATCTGTAACATCTAATGCAACTAAAGCTACTATTACATTTGTATCTGATAATGGTAATAAGGAAGATATAAGTACTACTATAGATTTTCCTATATCTACTATTACCGCAGCAGGTACAATGAGCGCCAAAGATAAAACAGAATTAGATAGAATTAATACTGCTAACTTTGCTCTTGGCGCTGTAACTCCTGCTGCGTCTACTGTAGGAATAGCTGCTAGTAAAACTAATGTAACTAATGGTACTACCGCTGCGAATAATATTACGCTGCCTGCTGCTACTCAAACTGCAGCGGGTGTTCTAAGCGCAGCGGATAAAATTAAGTTAGATGGATTAAATACAGATTCTATTAATGATATATCTGTAACATCTAATGCAACTAAAGCTACTATTACATTTGTATCTGATAATGGTAATAAGGAAGATATAAGTACTACTATAGATTTTCCTATATCTACTATTACCGCAGCAGGTACAATGAGCGCCAAAGATAAAACAGAATTAGATAGAATTAATACTGCTAACTTTGCTCTTGGCGCTGTAACTCCTGCTGCGTCTACTGTAGGAATAGCTGCTAGTAAAACTAATGTAACTAATGGTACTACCGCTGCGAATAATATTACGCTGCCTGCTGCTACTCAAACTGCAGCGGGTGTTCTAAGCGCAGCGGATAAAACTAAAGTTGACCGAATCACAGGTACTAATCATGTTATCTCTCAGCCTACTACAACAGCTACCTCAAGAATAATTACTATAACGGGTATAAATCCTACAGATAATAAAGCAGTTTCTAGTTCTATCACTCTTCCAGAAGTATCAGAAACTCAGGCAGGTCTCGCAAGTGCATCTGATAAGAAAACTCTCAATGCTATTAAAACTCTTGGGAATTCTTCTCACTTGAAAGATGATGGTTGCTGGACTAGAACAGCTTCTGATGTAGCTATAAACTTTACTTGTACTAATGTTAGTGGTAATTCTACAGATACTGATGCAAAATCAGAACATTCAGTTAATATTGGAGCTGCATCATCTACTCTTGCAGGGGTAATGACTTCAACCGATAAGACAGAACTTGATAGAATAACCACAGCAAATTTTGCTTTAGGTGCAGTTACGCCAGCAGCTTCAAGTGTAGCTATTGCAGCAACAAAAACAACTATTTCTACAGGAGCTAGTGCAGCAAACAATATAACTCTTCCCGCTGCAACTGCTAGTGTAGCTGGTGTTATGACTGCTGCAGATAAAGTAAAGCTTAATACTACTCTTCCTAACTTAATTAACTCTAATAAAACAACTATTGATAATTATACTGTAAATGGAATTAAAATTTCTACTAATCCCGTTGTAACAGGAGCAAATGCTAAAGTAACTGGGTATTCAAAACCAACTACGACTGGAGCTATTGCAGCAACTGATAGTATCAATGGAGCTCTTGGAAAATTAGAGAAAAAGTTAGATGATGAAGTAACTAATAGAACTAATGCTGTTTCAAATCTAACTAATACAGTAAATAATAATAAGACTACAATAGATAACTATACTGTTGGAGGAATAAAAATTTCTGCTAATCCTAAAGTGGCAAATGGAACAAATACTACAGTATCTACTGCTAATAGTACGATTACTTGGTCTCTAAACTCTACTATATCACTTACTAGAGTTAATGCTTCTAGTGGATTCTATCAGACTTCAGATAAACGTTTGAAATCAGATATTAAACCTTTGGAACATACACTTGAGGAGATTTGTTCTATTCCGACAGATTCATTTATTTTAGGTGGGAAAAAAGACCTTGGAACTATAGCACAAGAACTTGAACCAACTTTCCCTGAACTAGTAACAGACGCCGAACTTAAACAATCCGATGTACCTAACCCTGAAAACTTTGAAACCATTGAGAAAGATGGTGAAACCTATGTTCTAGTTAAAGAAGTTGATTATGCTAAAATGAGTGTTCTAGCAATCGAAGGTATTAAATTACTTAAGGCCGAAATAGATGAACTTAAAAAGCAGTTATTAGATAAATAAAATAAAGGGAGGTTGATCAAGAGTAAAAACTTGATTGCCTCCTTTTAAATTTAAAAGTAGGAATGAAATGGATCAAATAATTAATTTTAAAATAAATACAGAACTATTTACAAGTAGATCTGAAGCGATCCTAGCCTTAGAAAACATTATATTTACTCAAGGAGAGCCAGTTATTGCAATTTATGGAACTACTTCTCAAAATGCTAAAATTATTCTAGCCGTCGGAAAAAGAAATGGAGCTGGAAAAAATGCATTTGAAATAATTTCCACTAAAGAAGATATGTCTGAAACTTTGAATATTATTAATTCTTTGAATAATGAGTTCACAGAACATATCAAAGCAGAAGCAGGTGATAAGCTTGGACATGTAATAACAGGAGGAGATATTGTTTTCTCTGGAGGTATAGGAACTGTAGTTTCGGCTGGAAAGGTAAAAAATAAACTTACTTTTACTGGTGGAACTTTTGAAGGAACAGATAAAACTACATTTGATGGTTCTGAGGCTGTAACGATAAAAATTCCTAGCCCCTCATTTACTGTTCCTAAACCATTAGGACATGCAATAGCTGGAGAATCTAAGGAGTGGGCTAGAGCTGACCATGTGCATGAAGCTCCTAAATCAGTTTCTGGAAATGCTGGTAGTGCTGATAAATTAAGTTCTAAAAGAAATATAACTTTAGCCGGAGCTGTTACTGGAGGCGTAGTAACTGATTTTTCAGGAGATATTACAATTAATACTTCCAAAAACCATACACATGATATTTCAGAGGTTACTGGTCTACGAGGTGAGTTGAACACCTTAGAAGCAACTAAAGCTCCCATTGAAAGTCCTATCTTCACAGGAACTCCAGAGGCTCCAACAGCTCCACAAGGAACTAATACTAATCAGTTAGCTACTACTGCATTTGTTATCAAGGAAATTGGAGAAAAAATAGAAGCTGCTGTAGCCTTGAAATTTAAAGGAACTCTCGGAACAACTGGAACTGTTAAGAGTCTTCCTGCTCAACATACAACAGGTGACGTCTATGTTGCCACTACTGGAGCTCCGAATGTATCAGGACTTAGACTTGAACCTGGTGATATAATAATTTGTATCAAAGATGGTTCAACTGCTAATGATTCTGATTGGACAGTTGTACAGACTAATATAGATGGAGCTGTAACAGGACCAGGAAGTGCAGTTTCTGGAAATCTAGTACTTTTTAATGGAACTACAGGAAAAGTTATATCAGATTCTGGTCTTTCATTAGCAGACCTAGCAAAAGTAACAACTACTATCTCTGCAGGTCCTGGTTTAACTGGAGGTGGATCTATTGGAGGAAATCAAGTAATATCACATGCTTCTCAACCAACTACAGGAACTAATGCAGGGGGTAATTCTGGAGCTTTTGTCACCAACATTAAGATCGATTCCTTTGGACATGTTGTAGAAGCCTTAAAAGGAGACTTAACTGGATCATATCTAGCACCCTCCGGAGAATATATTTCAGGAATTACACTCTCAGGGAATACACTATCAGGAAATTCTAAACCATTCCCTAATATTGAAATTGAAAATGGAGAAGTAGGTGGATCGGAAGAATTTGTTACTGGAATCTCTGTAAATACTGTTTTAAATAATCATAGAATCCAAGTTAATAAAGGAACAATCCCTGGAATAATAGTAACTGGAGATGGTGGTGAAGAAAATCCTAGAAAATATGTTTCAGGAATAGAATCAGATGGACATCATGGAATATCTTTTACTACTTCCGAAGAATCTGGAATGGTTAAGGTTTCAAAAGATGGTTCAGCTGATTACTTAGGAAATAAAGTTCTCTCTGGAGTTAGTTCTGGAAATACTTATGCAACTACTGTAACTCAAGATACTGATGCTTTGAGATTAACTACTACTATTTCAGAGATAGATGGTGGAGATGATCAAGGAAGCCAAGGAAAACGTCAAGTAATTAGAGTAAAAAGATATACTACAGGTGGAATTCTTCCTAGTGGATTAGCTTCAGGGGAAATAGCAATAAACTTGGTTGATAATTACCTCTATGTCGGAAATGAAAAAGGTGGAGTTCAAAGAGTCTATCCGAATGCTACACCACAAGTAGATGGTCTTTTATCAGCCGAAGATAAATCACGCCTCGAAAAAGCTATATCTGATATCGCTGATCATGCTTCAAGTCTGGGAACGATAAATACTGAGCTTGATGTTCTTGAGGAAGATTTGAAAGACACGAAGGAAAAATTAACTGAAAAAATTTCTCAAGAATCCGAGGCGAGAAAAACGGCTGATCAAGATTTTAAGGAAAACTTGAATACTGAAACTCAAGAAAGAACTACCGAAGATATTGCTATAAGAGAATATATAGACTCTACAAAATCAGAGTTAAATGAAAAGATAGATAAACTTATTGGTTCGGGAGGAGAGACTGAAGGAGGATTAGCTGCAGAAGTGGAAGCTAGAAAACAAGGAGATAAATATAACTTCGATCTCTTAAAATTTGCAATTCAGAGAGTAAATTCATCTGCTGGTTTTGAAGATCCTGATCCCGATGATGATAGTATTTATAGTAATTTCCCAGATCTTTCAGATACACATTACCTAAGAGGGCAGAGCAATTTAGTAGGATGTCTTAAGGTTCTTGACCAGAAGATTTATGAACTAGAACAAGCATTAACCATTAAAACACTCTAATATATGGCATTAACTAATTTTTATAAAGGACCTGAAGCTGAATATTCTAGAGAGAAACATATTAATGGTATCTATATGAGCACTGATTCTAGAAAGCTTTGGATATTCGGACAACCAACACAAGAATTATCAGATATTATAGAAAAAGCTGATTATGATGCTCTTGAGTCTAAAGATCCGAATCTAATATATATTGTAAAATTATCAGAAGAATGAAAAAATTAATTCTAACCCTGATCACTACTCTATTAATTATTTCTTGTGGTACTACCCGAAAATTTAATACTACTTTTTATGAAGGCTTTTCGATAGAACCACAAAGAATAGTAGATAGTATAACTACAGCAAATTTACTTCCAGCGTCTATAGAATATCAAGAATGGCCTAAGTTGATGTACTTTACTAGTGATTCAGTTATAACTACACAGTATACGACTATAACCACTAAAGAAGATACGACTTATATATTCTCGATAACTGAATCCGCTGGAGATAGTATATACTTAATTAAATTTAGAAAAGAATAATAGTTATGGATTTTGTATCAGTATTTTCAACATTAGCTGCTTTAGTGGCTGGTGTTCCTGTTGTTACGCAGGCAATTAAGAAACTTATAGGTAAAGAACTTCCAGGGTGGGCTAATCAATTAATTTCTTGGATAGTTGCCATTGGATTATGTATGTTCGGTTGGTTTTTCGATCTTGGATGTCTTGCTGAAGCTTCTTGGTGGCAATCTCTCATAGTAGGCGTTGGTGTTGGATTAGCTAGTAACGGTGTATTTGATATCGCTCTAGTTCAGGGAATACTTGAACTTATATTCGGAAAAATAAAAAAGTAATTATGAGATCTTACGGTTATATTAAAACAGAAAACCTAGAAAGTTACTCAGAATATAAACCACAACCTATCACACTTCCGGCCGAATATAAACTCAAAGATATCGGCAAAGTGTGGGATCAAGGTAGTGTCGGAAGCTGTGTTAGTCATTCAATAGCAGAAATGTATAATTTTTATCAGCTAAGTCATGGAAAAACTCTAGAGAAAAAGCCTGATTGGTTATACTATCTTAGAGCTGATAAAACAATAGATGGAATGATGCCTGCTGAAGGTTTTGAGTTAATGAAAACGGCCGGAGAAATAAAAATCTTCTCAAGAATATCAACTATCGAAGGAATTAAACATGCAGTAATAACAAATGGACCTGCACTTATAGCTGTCATTGTAAGAGACGGAGAACGTGATGATTTCTGGAATGGTTCTGAAAACTTAGGAGGACATGCGATAAGTATTGTTGGTTTCTCTAGAGATGGATTTATGATAAAAAATTCTTGGGGTTATGGATATGCAGAGTCCGGTTTTTCTGAGATGAGCTACGAAGATGCTGGAAAAGTAATTCGAGAAGCTTGGACTATAATAGAATAAAAAAAAAGAGACTAGTAAAGGGTTTAATTTTTCCCAATACTAGTCTTTATTTTCTTTATATTCTCTCTATAAATACCTCATAATCATCTTTACAATACCAACTTGGACATGTATGAGGATTTCCATGTCTATTTCCTTTTCCTCGGTTTATATAACTTTTCCATCTATATATTGTATCAGATTTCTTAAGAGCTCTCCACCAAACATCAAGAGTCGTTTTTATCCACGAACCCTTTTCAGCTATTATATCTGATGAATTAACTAAAGGTTTATTATTATCATAGTTTCTCAAGTGATGCCAAATATAAGGTCCAGTATATACAAATCTTTTTGGCCTTGGAGAATATACGGCGATGAATTTTTGGTCGTCAGAATAATCATCATCTCCTGTGTAACAGAAATCTACTTGAACTTCTTTTATTCCGACCTTTCTTAGTATCGCCGTTTTTTCATCAGGCCGTAAATTATAATACTCATCTCTTGTTATCTTTTCTCCAGTTAAATTCCTAAGATAAAAGAATCTACCATTACCTCCTTCTCTGGGGAAACTTGTCTTATCAGCACTGACAGAGACATTCCAAGGGTTCCAGGATGTACTTTCAATTTTATTTTCTGCTTGACTAACATTAGCGCTACTTGCTGAACTAGATTTACCATAACAAAACGCGGAAGAAAACGGTGGAAATCCTTATATCTGAACAAAGAAAAATTTATCAAGAAAAAGATAGAGATTTTCTTTGTTTTATTTTTTATTGAATCATTAAACCAATTTAATTATGGCAGACTTATTAATAGCAACAAAGGCTTTCTGTAATACATTAAAGGCAGGCTCTTTCACTGGAGATACTACAATGTGTCCTACAAGAAGCCAAATTGAATCAGCTGGTTTGTATATAAAAAAAGGTTATACCTATGCAACCGATCAGCTTGTTCCCCAGGACCATATAGAGCGTCTTGATTGGGAATATACTTTCTCTGTAACTCCTACGACAGCTACTATATCCGCGGCGGGAGGATCACAGAAATTTACAGTTACCTCATATAAGAGACAATACAGTTACAGTAATGCAGGAAACCGTATCTATGTAGAGGGATCACAGACAAATGTGGGGTATACTAGTTCCAATTCAGGTTCTGGAACATGGACCGCCGCGAATGATACTATCAGTTATGGAGCAAGTACCGGATCAACACAACCAAGTGGTACTATAACATGGACTCAGTCTGAATCTTTTGGTTCTGATCCTAAGAAAACAGCTACTGCAACTCATAAACAAAATGCAGACTCTATCAAACCGAGTGGGGATGGTTATAGCAATCCAAGAATCACAGCTTTCAGTTATCCTACAGTTATCCCAGCTGCTGGAGGTAATTCGACGCCTAGTTATTCCTATGAACAGACCGTATATTGGGTATCTGGAAAAACAACAACACTTACATCAGGCGGAACTCCAACATTTAATAGAACTTCAGGAACAGCAACTGTAAATTCTTCAAGTGGTTTGGCTAATACTGGATCTAAAGGTACAACCCAATCTGGACAAACTACTGTGGCTGTTGTTTCATTAACTATTACGATGAATGGTAAATCTAGTTCAGCAAGTAGCGCTAATGTTAGTCAAGCAGAAAACTCTTATTCAGATTCTTGGGGTTCTTGGTCTGTATCTTGTAGTGCTAATCCTACGACAATTAGTGCTTCTGGAGGTACATCAACACTATCAGGTACAGCATCGAGAACAGGTACTAGAACTTGGAGCTCGGGGAGTACGCAGTCTTTAAATTCGGGAAATCAAACTGTAACTAATTTTTCTATTGTATCATCTGTTACTGGATTTTCAATCTCTGGATCTACAGTCACTGCTTCAAGTAACTTATCAACATCCTCTAGAAGTGTTCGAGTTAGAGGTACATATGGTGGTGTAAATTCTAATGAAGTAACTATTACTCAATCTGGTGCAACATCGACTAACTATTTTGAATATAGTATCAGTCTTAGTCCCACAACAGCATCTTTTAGTGCTAGCGGTGAGAGTAAGAATTTTTCAGTTACATCTCAACGTAGACTTGTTACCATAAACTCAGTATCAGGCACTTCTTATGGATCGTGGAAAAATACTAGTTGGGAAACTTATGGGAGCCTAGGAACAGGTTTCTCTGAAGCTACTTCAGGAAATACTATAACTGTAACAGCAAGTGCAAACTCAGGTTCTTCAAGATCAGGTACTCTCAGCGTTAGGTGTACACTAGAGAAATCTGAAACAGCTTCAGCAAATCTATCTCAATCTGGTGCATCAACTACAACTACTACAGAGTATGAATTTACTGTTTCGCCCACTTCACTAAGCTTTACAAAAGATGGCGGTAGTCAAACAATTAGTATAGTTTCTAGATCTAGACCCAAATATATAAATGACGTTAGTGGTGAAGTTAGTCATGGTAATTGGTCAGCTGTTAGTTATACTGCATCAAGTACAAATTCAGCGTTTTCCTCAACTACTCCCACAGGAACAGGTACAAATAATGCAAGTGTTAGTGTTGGAACAAACTCTGGGGCGGCTAGAAGTGCTACAATTACCTATACTCAAAGTGGATCGGGAACAAAGAAAACAGTAAGTTGTAGTCAAGCCGTTGGTACTCAAACTAGAACTGTAAGGGATTATTCTTTCAGTGTAAATCCTATTTCATTAAATTTTGATGCAAGTGGTGGAACAAAGTCTGTAACAGTTTCTTCTCAATATAGAGATGGAACACAATCTTCTACTGATGGAGGTAATAACTGGTCTTCTACATCTTGGGGTAGCTGGCAGACTGCTAGTTATACAGGTACCGTAGATAATACTGGAGGTGGAGCATTCTCAGGAAGTGGAAATTCTGTAACAGCAGGTGCAAATAGTAGTACATCAAGGCGAGAGGGTAACTTAAAACTTTCTCAACCAAGAAGTGGTATTCAGGAAAATGGTAATTCTTGGCCATCACCCTCCAACATAAACGTTCCTTTAAATCAG
>ENA-UOOC01000044-UOOC01000044.1-human-gut-metagenome-genome-assembly--contig:-C48old-NODE-44-length-147755-cov-7.997583_pt1 | contig 147755 bp, 130 predicted proteins | sample MGYA00242469_ERZ724016 | MGnify/ENA metagenome assembly ERZ724016 | reverse complement strand
TTCGCAATGGAGCAATCTAATTACACCAGTGAGCGGCAAAATTTACTTTTGACACTCACATCATTATTATACAAAAAAAGGAGTCTGCACGACTATGGATTATATTTCTGTAAAAGAAACTTCGAAGAAATTCCATTTATCTGAACGCCGCATACAAAAACTCTGCGAAACCAACCGGATTGAGGGTTGCAAAATGGTCAGCGGCATCTGGTTGATCCCTGCCTCGGCCACTAAACCTTCCGATGAGCGAATGACGAATTTCCCGAAAGATTCCGATTATCTCTCTTTAAAAGAATTATGTGATATACTTTCCATTTCGACCGCAACCGGGCGCAACTGGATCAAGCTTGGCAAACTTATTCCTGAATATACGGATAAAAGAAAGCCTTATTTTACAAAACAATATACCGAAAAGTTGAAAGCCGAACTGCAATCAGGCAAAAATCAATCGCTGAAAAGCAGACGTAACAAGAAATTTGTCTGTGGAAATTCTCTTTACAGCGCCTATATTTCTGAAAATTGTCAGAATATCGAACCACTGCAGCAGATTCTCCGAATTGTAACCGATGAATCCATTGCTCTTTCATCGGATGTGATTCAATATTTCATTGCTGACTGTGCCCTGCATTTGCTCGCCCAAAAATATGATCTTTCTTTCAAGCATGAAAAAGCGTTGCTGAGCAGATTTTTAAAAAAAGAAATCACCCTGTCTCTATACGACGAACTGATCTATGCTTTGATTGCAGATTCCGAGCAGGCTCTGCTTTTCTGTGAAAAATATTCTCCGCTTTTTGATTTTGATTATGTATACGAACCTGCTGAAGATATTCTTGGTCTCATTTACATTTCCTGTAAAAATATCGACAGCCGCAAGGCAACCGGCTCCTACTATACGCCTACCAAAATCGTCAAAAAGCTGATTGAGAAGCTGGATATTGCATCAGATGCCAGAATTCTGGATCCCTGCTGTGGAACTGGAAATTTTTTATTGCAGCTTCCAGCACATGTTCGTTTTGACCAGATTTATGGCAATGACACCGATACAATCAGTGTAAAAATCACCCGGTTGAACATGGTTTTAAAATATGACATTCTTTCTGTCAAAACTCTGTACGAGCATATAACCGAAGCCGATTATCTTGCATCCGATTCAAAAACCTCTTATCAGTATATCATCGGCAATCCGCCATGGGGATATGAATTTTCCGAGTCGGAAAAGGAAAAGCTTCGCAAAAACTATCGGACTGCTTCCGGGAAAAATATAGAGTCTTATGATTTGTTTCTTGAAAAAGCACTACGTAATTTGTCCATAAACGGACAACTCTCTTTTATTCTTCCAGAGGCAATACTTAATGTAAAGGCACATACACCGGTCCGTACTGCCATTATGGAAAGTAATTCCATCCGATATCTTAATTTTTTGGGAAATGCCTTTGATAAGGTTCAGTGTCCCTGCATTATATTGCAGCTCATTCACACCGGAAAGCCACTTTCGACAGTCGGAATGGAAGTATCCGACTGTAGTCACTGTACAACCATTCTGACAAACCGTAAAATTTCAGCCGAATATTTCAGCTTTCATACAACGGATGCTGAATATCAGCTGCTTGAAAAAATTCGGCATATTCCTAAAACAAAATTCCTTGCCGGAAACGCCGATTTTGCTTTAGGAATCGTAACCGGAAATAATAAAAAATATATTTCTTCCGTGAAAAACAAAGATAACGAAGTTATTTTAAAAGGCTCCGATATCTGTAAGTACCATACTAATCCTAACTCAAACTATATCGTGTTTAACCCACAGAATTTTCAGCAGGTAGCACCTATAGAAATGTACCGTGCGCCAGAAAAGCTTTTGTATCGTTTTATCAGCAGCCAGCTTGTCTTTGCTTATGATGATAAACAAACACTTTCTTTGAATAGCTGCAACTTAGTCATCCCCAAACTTGAAGGACTGCATATAAAATATATTCTTGCCATCCTTAATTCCAGAATTGCACAGTTTATTTACAAAATGGAATTTCACTCCGTGAAGGTATTGCGCTCTCATATTGAAAATATTCCGATTCTGGATGTTAATGCCGACATGCAAAACAGTATCATCCAAGCTGTCGAACCACTAATTAACGGACTGCCTCCTGAGGGAGCACAAATTGCCTACGAGCAACTTGACCAATTGATTTTTAAATTATTTAATCTTACCTCTAAAGAGCAGGATATCATTAAGCATGCAGTAGACGGAGAAAACAAATTTCTGTTCTGACAAACATAAAACCAGAGATATTCCTGGCTTTCCCTATTTAACAATAGGATTGCCAGGTCTGCTCTGGTTTTTTCTTATCTCCCTTTCTTCTTAACGACATTAAGGACATCTTTTTCAGCAACCAAAAATGGTCTTAGTCCTCTTCTATCATAAAAACCTGACCTTCAAATACATCTGCTCCCGCCTGTTGCAGTAGCTCTTTCAATTGTCTCCGTAATTCTTTCATTTGTATGCCTCGTCTTCACAAAGTCTTATCTCTTATTCCCCATACAGAACACAGCCACAACCCCCGGACCTGTATGTGATCCGATAACTGTTCCGATACAGTTGATCAGAATATTGTGGACTCCCATCTTCTTCTCCACCTGTCTTGCCACAAATTCCGCATCTTCTTTGCAGTCACCGTGTGTGATCATCACAATATCATTATCCCAACCTTCGGACTGCTTCACTGCCATATCCACGATGTGTGTCAATGCTTTCTTTCTGCCACGTTCTTTTCCAATAACCTTCAGTTCACCATGATCGTCCATGTGGATGATCGGCTTGATCTGGATCATCGTTCCAACAATAGCAGAAGCTTTTGATACTCTTCCGCCTCTATGTAAATGGAATAAATCATCAATCGTAACGTTGTGCATGATGTGAAGCTTGTTCTCCTCCACCCAGGCAGCCACTTCTTCCAGACTCTTTCCTGCACGCTTTAACTGAACAGCTTTGTACACAAGAAGCCCCTCTCCCATGCAGGCGCAGAGTGAATCAATCACGATCAGCTTCCGCTCCGGATACTCTTCCTGCAATTCTTCTGCTGCCATCCGGATACTGTTATAAGTTCCGCTAAGTCCTGACGAAAAAGCAATATATAAAATATCCTTTCCCTCTTTCAGATACGGTTCCAGTGCTTCTCTTGCCTGCTCCGGATTGATCTGAGAAGTAGTCGGCATCGACCCTGCCCTGACTTTTGCAAAAAATTCTTCCCCGGTAAGTCCAATCATATCCTCATAAGACTGTCCATCGATCAGATAAGTAAGAGGAATATACGGAACCCCAAGCTCCTCGGTCAGGTATTCCTTCGGTAAATCTACTGTACTGTCTGTCATGATCATATATTCACTCATAAGTGTGCCTCCTTCATCCCTTTAGGGATTTATATATTACTTATAATTATGTACAGTATACCCTCTTTTCCGCAAGATAGCAAAATCTTTTTCCCATGCTAAAAAAATCTTAAGTTTCTTAATAACTTTTGTCATAATCCGGTATATTTTCCTTTTTTTGTGAAATGCTAAATCTATGCAGAATCCAGGCAGTAAAATATTTCCGGGATTCCAGATTTTCTTAACTTTAAATTATCTCTGAATGGAGGATTCAATATGGAAAAACATACTGTCAGTGCTTCTCTCACCGACAATACAAAATATATGAACCGGGCTCTTCCCGTAAAAAAGAGCTTTGATATTATCGAACGAAATCTGATCATCGGCGGTCAAAATAGTGCCTTTTATTTTATTGATGGTTTCACCAAGGATGAAACCATGCTGAAACTTATGGACTCCTTCCTCAATATTTCCGCCGATGATATGCCAGAGGATGCAACTTCCTTTTCTACAAGCTGCATCCCCTATGTGGAAGTTGATATTCTCGGTGACTTTGACAGCATTTTCAAAAATCTTCTGTCCGGTGTCACCTGTCTTTTTATTGACGGCTATGAAGCCGCTATTGCCATCGACTGCCGTACTTACCTGTCCCGCAGTATCGAGGAACCCGATAAAGACAAATCCCTGCGCGGTTCCCGTGATGGCTTTGTGGAAACAATCGTATTCAATACTGCCTTGATGCGCCGCCGGATCCGCGATCCACATCTGATCATGGAAATGTATGAAGCCGGCACTTCCACACGCACCGACGTAGCTCTCTGCTATATGTCCGACCGTGTAGACCGCGAACTTCTGACCACGATCCAGAACAAACTGGAAGAAAGCAAATCCCAGGATCTGAAAATGAGTCAGCAATCTCTTGCAGAATCTCTCTTTCAGCGCAAATGGTACAATCCCTTTCCAAAATATAAATTTACCGAACGTCCAGACACAGCCTGCGCCTGCCTGATGGAAGGAAAAGTGATCCTCCTTACTGATACCTCCCCATCTGCACTGATCCTGCCAACCTCCATCTTTGATATGATCGAAGAGGCAAATGATTACTACTTTCCGCCAATCACCGGAATCTATCTGAAAATATCCCGTGTACTGATCTCACTGCTGACTGTCTTCATGGTTCCACTCTTTCTGCTCTTTATGCAGAACCCGGCATGGATACCGGAGATCTTCCGCTTCGTTCTGATCGAAGATACGGTCAACATCCCCCTGATCTTCCAGATCCTGATCCTGGAGCTTGCCATCGACGGACTCCGCCTCGCCGCCCTCAACACACCCAGCATGCTCAGCACACCACTCAGCGTCATCGCCGGTATCGTCATGGGTGAATTTTCTGTCGAATCCGGCTGGTTCAACAGCGAGATCATGCTCTACATGGCATTCGTTTCCATCGCCAACTACACCCAGCCCAACTTCGAACTCGGCTACGCATTAAAATTCATGCGCCTCCTGCTCCTCATCCTCACCGCCATCTTCAACCTCCCCGGATTCCTCACTGGCTGCCTCATCGTCGTCCTCTGCATCACCTTCAACAAAACCCTATCCGGCCGTAGTTACCTGAACGTAAAATTAAACTAATCCCCTGTAGCGTGCAACAAAATTGCAGGCTACACCTACATAACCTTCACCTTCCCACAACTCCCCTTCCCCTCACTACCTAAATCTCCTCAACCGGTTATCAGTCCAGCCTTGTAAAAAAACGCCTCTCTAATACAGTAAATCCGGCGACCGGGATCAAAAAAATAGTGTTCAATTCACTTATTGTGCAATGGAGATGAAACTCAAAAATTGTGGAAGCCTTTGCTGACACAATTTTCGCTCTCAGAGGTTCATCGTAATGCCCTTGCACAATGGAATTGAACACTATTTTTTTGATCCCGGTCGCCAACACAACCTATATTTTAACGCCTTTTTTACAACCCTACTTCGTCGTACTTCCAAATCCCCCGTTTCTGACTGCTGTCGCATCGTCATCCACAGTAATTCCATACTCAACAAAAATCCCCTGCATAAAGCCTGTCCCTTTTCCAAGCTCTACCGTTTTATTCTCATTGGTATCATTCGTCAGTTTCGCAAAGATATGACCTTCATTATCAGAATAGAAATAATCGCTGTCAATAATTCCTACCGTATTATTCAGCTGCAGACGGAACTTGAATCCAAGTCCGCTTCTCGGATAGCATTTGAGCACCCAGTTTTCTTCCATTTCCACACGGATCCCTGTCGGGATCTTGATCGTCTTTCCCGGCTCGATCACAAAATCATCCGGTGCATAGAAATCATATCCTGCACTTCCTGCCGTTGCACGCTTCGGCAATTTGATTTCTTCATATAAAGCCTTGATCTGATCCTCTGTATACTGCTCACCAAAGGTATCCTTCCATCCTTCCATAAACTGTTCCAGACTTACTTTGTGAAATTTAGCAATTCTCTTCATGTAATACAATTTCTCCTTTTCCTAATGTCTCCGGTACGTTAATGACCATCTGGTTCGCGCTGCCTTTCCAGTGCAGATCCAGTTCTTTCTTCTCAACCTCGAATTCTCCGTCCACCAGAACGTCCAGATAATTTACAATATCCATATTCTTGATATCTTTCCATTCATAACCGGTGTAAAGCCAGATCGTCTTTGACGGAAATTTTTCTTTAATCTCTTTTGCCAGCATCATGACCTCATAGGCATTTGCCGAATGCAGCGGGTCGCCTCCACTGAATGTGATCCCACTGATATAATCCTTCTCCAGTTCTTCAAAAATCTCTGCCTTCGCCTTTTCATCGAAGAAAAGCCCACCATTCGGATCCCAGGTCACCGGATTGTGGCATTCCTTACAGCAATGGTCACATCCTGCAACCCAGAGGACAACCCGCAGACCATCCCCGTTGAGCATATCATCTTTTGTTATATTGTGGTAACGCATTTACATACTTTTCCTTTCCGCAATTTCTGCCATCTTGGCATCATTGAGTCTGGTATCTCCCTTGACTCTCGAATAAGACAGATATCCGTTCATACGGTCAATCTTCGTCAGATTCTTACTTCCACATACCGGACACACATCCATAGACAGCTCTTCATGACCACAGTCATCACAGTAGGCAAGTGACAGATTAACACCCTCATAAAATCCCATATCCATTGCACGGCGTACCAGTGATTTGATAGCCTCTTTGTTATAATTGATCGGGTATTTTACATACTGGATCTTTCCACCGTTACACAGATCCCAGAAACGGTTTTCCAGATCCTGCTTTTCGATCGGTGTAATATCCTCGGTTACATGACAGTGAAAACTGTTGCTCACATATGCCCTGTCCGATACATTTTCCACGATTCCATATTTCTTACGGAACTGCTGTACCTGCACACCACACAGATTCTCAGCCGGTGTTCCGTAAATCGCATACAGATAGCCGTCTTCTTTTTTAAATTCATTGACCTTCATGTTGATATATTCCATGGTCTTGATGGCAAATGCTCCATCCTCTACCAGGGACTTTTTATTATAAAGCTGCTGGAATTCATTGAGCGCCGTAATTCCAAAGGAAGCGGTTGCCGATTTCAGCACCGGTTTAATCTTGTCATGGATCTTCAGATGTCCGCCATAGAAACCACCCTCACAGTAGGCAAGCGGATTCGTAGAAGCACGCAGCTCTCCGAGGTATTCGTAAGTACGGATATGAAGCTTCCGGATCAGTTCCAGGTAATAATCCAGTACCTCAAAGAAATCCCGGTTCTCCTGTCTGGATTTGGCAAGGATCATCGGAAGATGGAGACTGACCGCACCGATGTTGAACCTTCCGACAAATACCGGCTCATCCTTTTCGTCCGCCGGATTCATACCGCCTCTTTCATACCATGGAGATAAGAATGCACGGCATCCCATCGGACTGATGACCTTTCCGTAGCGCTTGTAAATACTCGGCACATAGCCTTTTCCGGTAAGGCTGAGCCAGTCCGGATACATAGTCTTTCTGGAGCACTCAATTCCGGCTTCAAAAAGATCTTCTCCCGGCTTTCCAGGTCCATGTAAATTTTCATCATAAAGGAACACGATTTTCGGGAAAAGTACCGGTTTTTTATGTCCCGGCTTTCCCTGTCCTCCTGCTCTTACTTCCAGCATCGTCTTTGTGACAAGCTTTCCGTATTCGCTGATATCGGTTCCGCTGGTCATGGTAATAAATGGATAGTCTCCACGGCTTGAGGATACGGAGTTGAACTTATACTCCCATCCCTGGAATCCCTGCTCCATCTCTTTTTCCAGATCCTTCCAGGCAATCTCCTGTGCTACTTCTTCCGAAAGTCCAAGGCTTCTGTATTTGTTCAGATGATTTTCATGGGAACGCTTCGCATAAGGCTCCAGGATCTCATCTACGCTCGGCACGGTAAATCCTCCGTACTGCTGGCTTGCCGCACTCAGTACGATATCTCCGATCACATCAAATGCCGTATCCAGCGTCTTTGGCTCATTGTACCACAGATTTCCCATCTCAAATCCACCGGTCAGTACGCTTTTCACATCAAAGAGACAACAATTCATCGTATCTCTTCGGGCTGACATATCATGGATATAAATATATCCTTCCCGGATTGCCTGTAATTCTTCCACCGTCAGGAAAAATTTCTTATATAATTCTTTGTTCAGCTCATTGAAGATCAGGCTTCGCTTGGTCGATACCAGTGCACTGTCTGTATTACTGTTCTCTTTGTCCCCGATATACATGATCGACTGGCTTTTCTTATAAACCTCGTCAAGCATCTGCACAAAATCCTGCTTGTAATTCCGATAGTCCCGGTAACTTTTTGCCACGATCGGATTCACTTTCTCAAGCGCTCCCTCTACAATATTGTGCATTTCCGGAATCTGGATCTCATGCACTCCGAGTTCTTCTACCTTTTCTTCTACAAAATGACAGATAAAATCAATATCTTTCTGTGAAAATTTGATCAGTGCACGATATGCAGACTTATTGACTGCCACAACGACTTTTTGCACGTTAAATTCTTCTTTTGTCCCATCTTTTTTTACAACTTTCACATTGTTTAAGCTCATCTTCTTCTCCTTTCTGATAACTACAATATATTGTATTCTATTTAAAAGGCATACTATATCTTGACCGTTTCCCTCTATTTTAGCACTATCACAGAGAGAGCGTCAATCTGTGAAAATAACCAATTTTCCGGCAGCCAGACAGCCAAATCTTCTACAGGCATATTCCTGAAAATCCATTGACATTTTATACCGGACAGGCTTCTCCTTCTGTATTCAGACAATAGCCTTTCATTTTGAAAATCCTCGAACAATTTTTCCAAAACCTTTGGCGATACAAAAAAGAGATAAGCCGAAACTGTTTCCTTTTCTGCCTATCTCTTTAATTCATAATCTTGTATTTTTTAGTTTCCACACTCAATACTGATCTCATTGAACATCGTCAGGATTTCATCGATCGAGGTATCCTCTTTATCTTTTCCTGCCTTATCCATCACACAATGTCCCTGATGCATCATGATCAGACGATTACCGTATTCTACTGCATAGCGGAGATTGTGTGTGACCATAACCGTTGTCAGATTTTTTTCTTTTACAATCTTATCGGTCAGCTCCATGATCAGTTCTGCTGTCTTTGGATCCAGCGCAGCAGTATGCTCATCCAGGATCAAAAACTCGATTGGTGTCATCGTAGACATCAGCAGTGCCATCGCCTGGCGCTGTCCTCCGGAAAGTGATCCGACTTTGACATGAAGCTTATCTTCCAGTCCAAGACCAAGCTGGGCGAGCTGTTCTCTGTAATAATCAATACGTGCCTTATTAGTTCCCCGTCCAAGTCCGTAGAACCTTCCTTTATTGTCCGCAAGAGACATATTTTCCAAGATCGTCATGGACGGACAGGTTCCCATAGATGGATTTTGGTACACGCGTCCGATCTTCTGGTTTCTCTTGTATTCTTTTACCCTTGTGATATCTTTTCCATCGATCAGGATCTGTCCGGATTCTACCGGAATACTTCCGCAGATGATATTCAGCATCGAAGTTTTACCAGAACCGTTACTTCCTACTACAGATACAAATTCGCCCTGATTGATCGTCAGATTGAAGTCCTCAAAAAGACACATCTCATTGACTGTACCCGGATTATAATATTTGTGGATATTTCTAAGCTCCAGCATTCTTCTTCACCTTCTTCTTTCTCTCCATACTAAGCACCAGAATTATCAGGAATAAAACGGCTGTGATCAGCTTCATATCCTGCGGTTCGAAGTTCTTCAGTGCGATTGCCACACAGGCCTTGTAAATGATAGAACCGATCAATACAGCTGTCGTTGTTTTTACAAAACTGATTTTTTTGAAAATACTGGTTCCGATGATAACACTTGCAAGACCGATTACCATCGCCCCTGTACCACTGGAAATTTCAAATACACGTTCTTCCTGGCAGAAAATACATCCCGCAAGCGAACACAGCCCGTTTGCGATCGCAAGTCCCAGGATTTTCACATTTCCTTCATCCTTTGCCATTGCAGTTACCAGTTTATCGTTATCTCCGACTGCGCGGAGCAGGTATCCGGACTTGGTATTCAGGTAAAGGTCGAGAATGATTTTCACAATTAACGCAATGATCAGAATGATGAGCAATGTAGAGTAAGCGGAAAATCCTGACGGAAGCAGCTTATCCAGTGTATCATTTTTAAAGATTGTCTTCTGGGAAAACAATGGTACATTGGCTGTTCCTGCCACACGAAGGTTGATCGTCCAGAGCGCTGTCATCATAATGATACCTGAAAGCAGATCTCTTACCTTGCATTTGACATGGATCAGTCCGGTACAGATACCGGCTGCCACACCTGCTGCAAATGCAGCCGGAAGGGTCAGATACGGGTTCGCTCCTTTTGTGATCATAAGCGCCGTTACGGCAGCTCCTAATGGAAAGCTGCCATCTACGGTCAGATCTGGAAAATCCAGAATTTTGTATGTTATATAAATTCCCAATGCAAGGATTCCGTAAATCAGTCCCTGCTCCAAAATCGATACTGCAAAGCTCATTGCATTGCTCCTCACTTTTCTAATTCAAATTTAGTTTTCGCTGATAGAATCGTATGTCTCTACTGCGCTGTTTTTCAGATCGTCTTCCACTGTGATTCCAAGATTTTCTGCTACTTTTGTATTCAGGTAAAGTCCTGCTTCTGTGATCGTCTCAAATGGCATTTCAGATGCTTTCTTTTCTCCTTTGAGAACCTTTGCTGCCATCTTACCTGTCTGTTTGCCAAGTGCTACATAATCAAGGCCTTCTGCTGCCAGGCATCCAAGCTTCACCTGTTCGATCTCACTTCCGAATACCGGAATATTTGCTGCATTTGCCTTATCCAGAATGGTTGCAAGTGAGCTTACTACCGTGTTATCTGTCAGGTTGCTGATGCAGTCTACCTGTGACAGAAGATCGTCTGTTGCAAGTGCGATTTCTGATGTATTTGTAATTCCCTTTTCTACAAGTTCAAATCCATAGTCACCGACTTTTTCTTTGTATTCAGCAATTGCAGATACGCTGTTTGCCTCACTTGTTGTATAGAGGATACCAATCTTCTTTGCATCCGGAAGAAGTTCACGGATCATTTTCAGCTGTGCTTCAATCGGAAGTTTATCACTGGTTCCTGTGACTTCTCCAACCGGGTTTCCTTTATCATCTGCAAGCTCTGCTGCTTTCGGATCTGTAACTGCAGTATAGATAACCGAAATATCCGTATCCATCGCAGCATTGTATGCTGTCTGTGCACTTGGTGTTGCGATTCCGCAGATCAGATCTACTTTATCGGATACAAAGCTGCTTGCGATCTGTGATGCAGTTCCCATATCTGCTGCCGAGTTCTTGTATTCAACATTCAGATTCTTTCCTTCCTCGATACCTTCTTCTTTCAGTCCCTCTAAAAATCCTTCACGGCAGTTATCTAAAGATCCGTGCTCTGCAAACTGGGAAATACCGATTGTATAGCTCTTTTCTCCATCTGCTGTCTTGGAATCTGACTTGCTTCCACATCCTGCCATCATTGTTACTGCCATTGCCATTGTTAATAATACTGCGATTGTTCTCTTTTTCATAATTTTGTTCTCCTCTTCTTGATAAATAATTTTCTTTGTTAGCTTTCAAGAGAAGGTGTTTCTTGATTCCGCGCCGTACTACAACAGGAATACATATGTAACATCCTGCCGGAGACTTTTTATTTCATAGGAAGTTCCTTCGGAATTTCCTATGAAATAAAAAACGCCTCAATCCTTCTACGGATTGAGGCGACTAATATCTTCTACTAACGCGGTACCACTCAACTTTAACAGTTTCCTGTCCTCTTTTATGTACTAACATACATCCCTTATTGATAACGGGTTTGGTTCCCGACAAACCATACTCTCAATTATCTGATTTCAGGCTGCCCTCGAAAGTCCATTCAATTATCAACTCCATACAGCAATCCCACCGCCTGCTGCTCTCTGTGATATCGTTCGATAACCTACTCCTCTTTCTCAACGGTTTTACAATTTATGGTTAATATATTACCTCTTTATTCTCTGTTTGTCAACCTGGTTTTTGGAATTTTTCAGATTTTTTCACTCCATTTTCTCAGCTCCCTGAAAAATATCCTGATAACATACCCCGTAATTATCTAAAATCAGCGAAAAAATCTTACGGTTCTTTTCATATTCCATCCCCAGCTCAAGATAAGCCTTAAGATGCAATAATGCCCCCAGAAGATAGACTCTGTCGTCTTCTGTTTTATAAAATTCATACAAACGGTAAATACTGATTATGAGGAGTTCTTCTTTATCCACTCCAAGTCTTTCACATTCATTCACCGCAAGCTTTATCGCCTCAATATCTGTTCTGTACGATTCCCAATCCATCTCTCTCCCCCCTTTTTTTAATCATATCCTATCATGGCGTTTTTGTAAAGTTAACTTGCATATAATATCATTCTTTTTTCAAATTGAAATGCTACACTACTTTTATGAAGGAGAGATACAGCATGGAAAAGAATTTCAGTACACGCGTTCGGCAGGCACGTCACAAAGCCGGTCTTACACAGGCAGCACTAGCAGAAAAACTAAATCTTGATGAGACAACGATAAGCCGGATTGAAAATGGCAGCCAGGCAACATCCTTTGCAACCATGCTTAATTTTTCAGAAGCATTAGATGTCAAATTTGATTATCTGATCTGTGACTACCTGGATGATTCAATTCATTCAAAGGATCCGATCAATGCCGAGATCCTGGATATGATCACACCGCTTCCTGATAATTATAAACGATTGATCCGTGATAATATCCGACAGTTGTTAGAAAAGATTCCACCAGAGATGGGCGAAAAATAAATGTAGTCTATGCCACCCCGGAGGAGAAAAAATCCTATAGATTCAAGTTGAATCTATAGGATTTTTTCTCTTCCGGGGCACTCTGGGTTACCGGCTGTAACTGTTCTTCACCCATTTGTATTGTGTTCGACAGAGAGGCGGTGTTACCCTCTGCGTTGTCCGGGTTCGTTCTGACCTATACGGGCGGCACGCAGCACGTGAGAGGCGAGTACAGAGGTTGTGACGTTTCCTACTCCTCCCGGAACCGGTGTGATATGGGATACTTTTTCCCGGACATTTTCGTAGTCCACATCTCCACAGAGGGTTCCGTCTTCCAGTACGTTGATTCCGACATCCGCTACCACCGCTCCTTCGGCAATCATATCGGCGGTGATATGGTTTGCCCGTCCGATCGCAGCTACTATTATCTCTGCTTCGCGACATCTGTCCGCCAGATCTTTTGTGCGTGAATGGCAGATAGTTACAGTTGCATTCTGTCCAAGCATCAGCATGGAAAGCGGTTTTCCAACAACCATGCTTCTTCCGATGACGGTCACTCTTTTCCCCTGGAGTTCAATTCCATAGTGATTCATAATGTGCATCACTGCCTCAGAAGTACAAGGCGCATAAGCAGTTCTGTCACCTTCGAATATTTTTGCAAGATTTACAGGACTCATTCCATCCATATCCTTTGCCGGGTCGATCATCTGTCTGATCTTCTCTACATCGAGCTGCTCCGGAAGCGGCTGGAACAAAAGGATCCCGTGAACCTCCGGATCTTTATTGATCTTACAGAAAGCATCCTCAAATTCTTCCTGTGAAATATCTTCTGGCAGTTCTGCAATGCGGCACTCGATTCCGATCATTTCCATTCTCTTTTTTGCTCCACGTTCGTAGGCAAGATCATTTTCTTTCGCTCCTACCCGAATGATCGTAAGGCATGGATTTACTCCCGCCGCATTCAACTCTTCTCTTTCTCTGATCAGCTTTTCTTTCATGGCTTTTGCCACTTCAGCCCCTCGCATCTGTATGCTCATGTCTTCCTCCTGTCTGTCTTATCTGTTATGGTCTGATACCCTTAAGTACAGCATCATAAGTTGTCTCTTTCAGTTCTTTGCCTGTCGCAATCAGTTGATCAGCCCGATAATTCAGTCTTTCAGCTTCTTCCTGATCCTTCATCATCTTTGTATTGATAAAAATATTAAGAGAAGCTCCTTCAAGGGCTGCCTGTGCAAAGAGGATTGCAACTCCTGCATCGCTGACAGCAAGCCTGCTTCCTTTTTCCCCCAGTACCCGGATCATCTCCATAGTATCTACAATTGTTTTCATGATACACAGTGGTGCTTCTGCCGCATTTTTAAGTGCGGCCTCCATAACTTTTTCCTTCTCTGCCTGTTCTTCCTCTGTCTCTTTTGGCATTCTGTAAGCCTTTGCCAGTGGTTCAAAAGCCTCGGCATCTTCATCTACCATCCGGACCAGATCCTGCTTCTTCTGCTCAAGTTTTTCTCTTATCTCTAGAATTTCTTCTTCAACATCCGCATATTTCTTTTTTCCGACAGTCAGATTTGTAACCATAAGTCCCAAAGCTGATGCGAACGCTCCGACTGCTGCCGATGCACCGCCACCTCCCGGAATCGGTGCTGACGATGAGAGCTGTTCCAAAAAATCAGTTGTTTTCTGCTCCAATAACATATTTTTCCTCCCGCTTATTTTTGCTTTCCTATTATAGCAAAGGATTTCTCTTCTGAAACATAGTACTTTCTGATATGCCTTTCAGGATATCGGTATATGAAATTCTATCTGAATCCTAATGAAAATCCGGTGTCCCCACCATATCATACGGGGTTGCCTGGTAAACATAGTAATTCAGCCAGTTTGCATACATACAGTTACCATGTGCTCTCCATGTAAGAAGTGGCTTCTGTGTGCTGTCATTGTCTGGATAATAATTCTCCGGCATTTCAATCGGAAGTCCTTTGCTCAGATCCCGCTTATACTCCTGATCCAGTGTCACCCGGTCGTACTCCGGATGTCCCATCACAAAAATCTGTCTTCCATTCTGTGCCATGATAAGGTATGCTCCTGCCTTTTCCGACTCTGCCAGAATCATCAGTCTCTCATCTGCACGGATCTTCTCAATTGGCACATCTGTATGTCTCGAATGCGGTGCATAAAATACATCATCAAATCCACGTACCAGAGGAATCTTACGGTTCATAACCTTATGTTCAAAGATACCGAAAAGCTTTTTGTCCAGCTGTACTTTATTAATCCCATAATGATAATAAAGTGCTGCCTGTGCTCCCCAGCAGAGATGGATCGTTGAAGTAACATGCGTCTTTGTCCACTCCATGATCTCTACAAGCTCTTCCCAGTAATCCACCTCTTCAAAAGGCATCTGCTCTACCGGTGCTCCGGTTATGATAAATCCGTCAAATTTCTGATCTTTTACATTTTCAAAATTCTCATAAAACCGGTTCAGGTGATTCGCTGAAGTATTCTTTGAAACATGATTTTTCACTGCCAAAAACACAATGTCAACCTGCAGCGGTGTATTGGAAAGGGAGCGCAGAAGCTGAAGTTCTGTATCCTCTTTCAGTGGCATAAGATTCAGAAGTCCGATCTTGATCGGACGGATGTCCTGATGAACCGCACGGTTCTCATCCATTACAAATATATTTTCTTTTTCCAGTATTTCTTTTACCGGAAGGTCATTCTGTACACGAATTGGCATTTCTGCTTACTTCCTCTCTTTTTTATTTTCCCCGTTTTTTACCGCTGTATCATTTTCTTCCGGATTTTCTCCGACAAATCTTCCGCTATCATCCACATAACTCTTTTCCCCATATTCCGAAGTCTGAAGCGGAAGCTTTTTCTTCTCCAGCAAATGATTGATCAGCATTGTAATAATATAATAAACTACTGCAAATGTAGGTACGCCCATGATCATTCCTACAAATCCAAACAGACCGCCTCCGAGCAGGATTGAAAATACAACCCAGAATGCAGATAATCCGGTCGAATTGCCCAAAATCTTCGGTCCGATCACATTTCCATCAAGCTGCTGCAGCACAAGAATGAAGATCAGGAAAGACAAGCCCTTGATCGGATCATTCAGCAAAATCAGAACGGCACTCGGAATAGCACCGATATACGGTCCGAAGAAAGGAATGACATTGGTCACACCAACGATTACACTGATCAAAAGTATGTACGGCATCTTCAGGAGCGTAAGTCCAAAGAAGCAAAGCACTCCGATAATCATAGAATCAATGATCTTTCCAATAATAAATCCACCGAAAATCTCATTGCTTTTCTTTGTCAGATGCAGGATCATATTGGCATGATCTGTACGGAACACTGCATAGACGATCTTTTTACTCTGTGCGGAAAATGTTTCCTTACTGAACAGAATATAGACTGATACAATAAGACCAATCAGAAAATTCAGGATCTCACTGACAAAATTGATGATCCCAACCGTCAGGTTTGACATCACTTCATTAACCTTGGTTAAAAGATCCTGTTTGATCCAGTTCTGTAATGCATCCGATCCCTTTTCTAACAGGTTACGTGCCATGACTCCGGCAGGACTGGTATCTTTCTGGATACTTATGATCTTCGTAACCATATCACTGATCTGTCCCGGCAGAGTCTGAACCATGTCACGGATACTTTTATAAAGTTCCGGAATCAGCATATTGCACAGTGCCAGGATCAAAGCAAGCAGCATAACCAGCGCTGCAAAAACACCGACACTACGCGAAACCTTCTTTGCCTTTTCCTGAGACATTTTCTTTTTTAATTGTGGAATCAGCCACCGGTCAATCTGCTTTACGATCGGATTCAGCAAATATGCGATCACCATTCCGTATAGGATCGGCTTTAACACATCAATTACTTTACTGACACCTACTGATATATCCTCTATTCGGAGTAACAGAAAATAAAAGATCACACAAGCCGCAATAACAAGGAAAAAGGTAATCCCCTTCCTGAAATGCAGCAAAATCTTTGACGGCCCTCTGTTACCAAATTCCGGACGCTTTTCATAATACGCTGCCGATTTCTTCTCTTCCGGCTTCCCCGAAACCCCTTTCTCTACATTGTCTTTTTTTTCCATTTAATTTCCCTGTCTTTCTTCAAAAGTCCGATTTTTATTATACCTTCTTTCTAACACCCCCGTCAACCTCCCCAACCATCCTTTTCGCACCTTTTCTCTCATTCCTTGCACACAAACAAACAGGTGCAGGAGAAACTCTCCCACACCCATCACTTTCATCTACGCACATCCACAACTGAAAGTTGCACATTCCGTCTCATCACAGCTGCATGCCTTGCTGCCCTCCACACTGATCTTTCCTGCATGGCACTGGCATTCCTTATTATACTGGCACTCCGTGGCCTTGCAGTCGATCTTGCTTGTCGGACCCGCCTCACCAGTCACATTACTGTAGGTGCCGCTTTTTCTTTCTTCAAAGCTGTCACAGCTTGTCTCTGCAGCTTTCCGTGCAGATTTTCCTCCCACCGTAATTGCGTTCAGATCACAATAAAAATCTTTGTTGTGCATACATGTCTGTACTGTACATTTTAATTCAGGCATAATGTTACCTCCTTTTTGAAAATCAGTATCATTATGCCCGAAAGTTTTATTTCTTATTCAGATTTTATTTAAAACTCTATTTATCGTCTTCTTTTTTTACTTCCCTTGCTGTTTTGGCCTGGATCTCCATCTTGATTGCTGCAAGAAAGTCCGTCAGTGACTTCTGTCCTTCATCCCCTTCAAAACGGCTTCTTATAGATACCAGTCCGTCCTCTTCTTCTTTTGCTCCGACAACCAGCATATACGGGATCTTCTTCATCTGTGCTTCACGTATCTTGTATCCGATCTTCTCTGCACGTGTATCAATTTCTGCACGAACACCTGAATTATTCAGTTCATCCAGAACCTTCTGTGCATAATCCATATATTTGTCTGAAATCGGAAGCACCTTAACCTGTACCGGTGCAAGCCATGTCGGGAATGCCCCTGCAAAATGCTCGATCAGGATACCGATAAATCTTTCGATCGATCCGAAGATTACACGATGGATCATGATCGGACGATGTTTCTCACCATCTGCTCCTGTGTATTCAAGGTTAAATCTGAGCGGAAGCTGGAAATCAAGCTGGATGGTTCCACACTGCCATGTTCTTCCGATAGAATCTTCCAGATGGAAGTCGATCTTCGGTCCGTAGAACGCTCCATCTCCTTCATTTACTACATATGGAAGTCCCAGATCGTCCAATGCGCCACGAAGAGCTTCAGTAGCCATATCCCAATCTTCATCACTTCCCATGCTGTCCTCCGGTCTTGTAGAAAGCTCCACATGGTATTTAAATCCAAACAGGCTGTAAACTTCATTGATCAGTTTTACAACGCCTTTGATCTCATCACGTACCTGCTCTGGTGTCATGAAGATATGTGCATCATCCTGTGTAAAGCATCTTACACGCATCAGTCCATGAAGCTGTCCTGATTTTTCATGACGGTGAACCAGTCCGAGTTCTCCCATACGAAGCGGAAGGTCACGGTATGAACGTGGTTCAGATTCATATACAAGAATTCCTCCCGGGCAGTTCATTGGTTTGATAGCGAAATCTTCATCATCGATCACAGTTGTATACATATTGTCTTTGTAGTGATCCCAATGTCCTGATGTTTCCCAGAGATGGCGGCTCAACATAATCGGTGTTGAAATTTCAACATAGCCGGCTTTTTTGTGAATCTCTCTCCAGTAATCAAGCAGCTGGTTCTTCAGTTCCATTCCTTTTGGAAGGAAGAATGGAAATCCCGGTCCTTCTTCTCTCATCATGAAAAGTCCAAGTTCTTTTCCAAGTTTTCTATGGTCACGCTTCTTTGCTTCTTCCATCATATGCAGATATTCTTCAAGCTCTGCTTTCTTCGGATAGGAAGTACCATAAACTCTCTGAAGCATCTTATTCTTTTCACTTCCGCGCCAGTAAGCTCCTGCAAGGCTTGTAAGTTTGAATGCTTTTACCGGTTTTGTGCTCATCAGGTGAGGTCCTGCACAAAGATCTGTAAATTCTCCCTGTGAATAGAAGCTGATTACGGAATCTTCCGGAAGGTCTTCGATCAGTTCCACTTTATATGGTTCATCTTTTTCTTTAAAATATGCGATTGCTTCCGCTCTTGGCATTGTATACTGTTTAATTGGAAGATCTTCTTTAACGATTTTCTTCATCTCAGCTTCGATCTTTTCCAGGTCTTCTGCTACAAGCGGAGTCTCACGGTCAATATCATAATAGAATCCGTCTTCAATTGAAGGTCCGATCGCAAGTTTTGTATCCGGATACAGTCTCTTGATTGCCTGTGCCATAATGTGAGATGTTGTGTGACGGAATGCACCTTTTCCTTTTTCATCATTGAATGTAAGAATGTTCAGCTCACAGTCTTTGTCGATCACAGTTCTTAAATCAACAACTTCTCCGTCAACTTCTCCTGCTGTTGCAACCCTTGCAAGTCCTTCACTGATATCTTTTGCAATATCAATTACAGACATGCTCTGTGCATATTCTTTGCTTGATCCATCTTTTAATGTGATTTTCATAGTCTTTTTGTTCCTCTCTTTATTTTATAATTTCTGATTATACAACATTTTTCTGTGCAAGCTCCGGATCCGGATGTTCTCCTGACCATCCTGCCTGTGGCATAGTTGCCAGTCTCGATACATCCTCTTCGCTGATCTCAAAATGGAACAGATCCATATTCTGTTTCATCCGCTCCATCGAAGATGATTTCGGAAGCGGAATGATATCATTCTGAAGCAGGAATCTCAGACACAGCTGCGCCGGTGAAACCTGATACTTTCCGGCAAGTTCAAGGATCAGTCCATCTTCCAGAATCCGCCGTCTTCCGATCGGGCTCCATGCCTGCATCTGAATACCATGCTCTTTACAATACTGCACAGCAGCCTGCTGCATATAACCCGGATGCAGTTCCAGCTGGTTGACAACTGGTTTTACTGTTCCATTCTCCAGAATGTTCTTAATATGGTGCGGAAGAAAATTGCTGAGTCCAAGTCCCCGGATTTTTCCTTCTTTCTGAAGTTCTTCCATCGCCCTCCAGGTCTCAAGATCCAGTTCTTTCCAGTTCTCACAGTCAGCCGACGGTCTTGGCCAGTGGATCAGATAGATGTCCAGATAATCGGTACCAAGTCTTTTCAGACTCTTTTCTAATGCATCCTTTGTCTGCTGATATCCCATTTCATCTTTCCACATCTTGGATACAAGGAAAAAATCCTCTCTTGGAAGATTGCTTTCACGGATCGCCTGCCCTAAAAAATCTTCGGTCTGATAAAAGGATGCAGTATCAAAATAGCGATATCCCGCTTCTATGGCAGTCTTTAAAACCTCTACGTTATTCCCTTCTGCTGCTTTGTAAGTTCCAAAACCAACGCATGGGATTTTCATATCATTGTTCAGCTTGAAACAATCGTAAATACTTTCCATTAGATCATCCTTTCTGTAAAAGCTACTGTCTGTAATTCAAGACCGCATATTGCACAAAAGAAATTCATCCAATTCCATTGCGCAAAAAGTGAATTGGCTGAATTTCTTTTGTGCAATATGCTCCTTCAAATTTTCTAGTACATCTTTTCCAGACAACTTAACTTTTAAAATAAAAAACCTCTGCAACAGATTATCTGCTGCAGAGGACGAGTTACTTTGTATACCCGCGGTTCCACCCCGCTTGTCCTGATTTCCAGGACCTCTTTGTGGATGATAACGGTATCCAGCCGGACTGTTTTACAGCCGCTCGGAGGTGGTCTTCAAACGCTTCTGTAATAAGAGGCTCTCAGCCTAAGACCTCTCTCTCTGGGATTTTTCTGCGTTCTACTCTTCTCTTCATCGCATTTGCTAACATTATACCATGGGATTTTCATTTGTCAACACGTTCAAAAAAATGTATTGAAAATTTCTATCAGAACTTATTTGTTCTTACCACAGCATTTTTTATATTTTTTACCGCTTCCGCACGGACATGGATCGTTTGGATAAACTTTCTTTTCTACGTGGATTGTACGTGCGTTTTTCTGTTCTTTGTAAAGGACTTTTTTCTTTTCTTCTGTAAAAATCTTATCCCACTGTGGCAGTTCATACAGCCAGTCAGCTTTTGCATCTACCATGTTCTTGTAAAGCAGTTCTTTATCAAAAGCAAGACTTACCTCAGTGTCCTCATCCATTGTTTCAATTGGATTAGCCACTTTCAGGCTGTCATTGATTCCATCAAGGAATCCTGTCATTGTAAATACATTAATGCCATATTTTTCAGCAAGTTCCTTTACAGTTCCTTTTACTTCTTCGTCCGGATTCTCAAGCAGCTTTTCATAGATCTCTTTTTCAGTCTGGAAATAGGTTCCCCAGAATTTCTGCAGAGAAGCTTTATCCATCTCTTTCGAGTAAGCGGTATCTCTCCACTGTTCTAATAATGTACTCATACTGTAAATTCTCCTTTTTGTTCTTTATCACTTCATATATCATACAGCATTTTTCGACTGTTTGCAAAACATTTTCTTGTAGAAATTGTTTTTTATCTATATAATAGAGATAAAGTACAGTACGAAGGTGGTTGTTATGAAAAAATTCAAGCGTTTTGCGGCTCTTATCTGTGCAATTCTTCTGTTCCTGATGTACGTCAGCACTCTGGTATTTGCATTTATCGACAAATCCAGATCATTAGGACTTCTGAAAGCATCTGTTGCCTGCACGATTCTTGTGCCGGTTATGAGTTACGCCTACATCCTGGTTTATCGTCTGATTCACAGGAATGATGACGACTTTCACAGTGAATATTAACATCTCATACATAAAGCTCTGCCATCATCCAGGCAGGGCTTTTCTCTTCGCCGAATCTGCCACCGAATCGTTTTTTCTCCTGTTCTCTAATCTTCTGTCTCTTATTTAGATATTCTTCCATGGAAATGACTTCCTGTGTGCTGATATTCTTCTCTTTCTGCATATCTTGTTACCTCCTGTCTACAGTTTTTTCGTCTGTCTGCCTTCTGGTATAAGCCTCATCCGGCATTTCCCCGACATCTTTAATATATGTTCTTATTTTCTGATTTATGACTTTTTCTTTTTTATGATGATACCAGATTGCTACGTGCTTTACACTCTCGCAATCCTCAAAAACATTCATCATCTTTTTATTTTAAGAGTATAGCCGTGTTCTGTGACCTTACTATGGAGATTCTCTAAAAAAATCATAAGTTGTTTCTTAAGAAAATATGATTGACAACACCACGTCAATTCACTAAACTAGACATAGTGAGTAGTAAGAAAGGAAGAACATCATGAACAATTTGCAGATACCGGAGAATTACCATTCTCCACTTACGATCCGCGAGACTGAAGTGGCTATCAAAGAAGTAAAAGACCACTTTGAACGCGCACTTGCCAAATCTCTGCATCTGACGCGTGTATCCGCTCCTCTTTTCGTCCGCCCGGAATCCGGACTGAACGATAACCTGAACGGAGTAGAACGCCCGGTTGCATTTGGCATCAAAGAACAGGAAGACCGCGAAGTTGAGATCGTCCACTCTCTTGCAAAATGGAAACGTTACGCCTTAAAGCGCTACGGCTTTCATTCAGGAGAAGGACTTTATACTGATATGAGCGCTATCCGCCGAGATGAAGATACTGACAACATCCATTCCATCTATGTTGACCAGTGGGACTGGGAAAAAGTAATTTCCAAAGAAGAACGCAACATGGAGACACTGGAATACACTGTAGGAAAAGTATACAGTGCACTCAAAGAAACCGAAGCCTACATGGCACGCCGTTACAATTATATTGAAGAATTCCTTCCGGATGAAATCAGCTTCATCACATCCCAGGAACTGGAAACCATGTATCCGGACAAGACACCAAAGGAACGTGAATACCACTTTGCCAAAGCCAAAGGTGCCGTATTCATCAAACAGATCGGTAAGACCCTTGCCTCCGGACAGCGTCATGACGGACGTGCACCGGACTACGATGACTGGGAACTGAACGGTGATATCATCGTCTACTATCCGGTACTCGATATCGCACTGGAGCTTTCTTCCATGGGTATCCGTGTCGATGAAGATGCACTCCGCCGTCAGTTAAAGGAAGCCGGCTGCGAAGAACGCGCCGAGATGGATTTCCAGAAAGCATTACTGAACGGAAAACTTCCGTACACAGTCGGAGGCGGAATCGGACAATCCCGAATCTGTATGTTCTATCTCCGCAAAGCCCACATCGGAGAAGTCCAGTCCTCCATCTGGCCGGACGACGTCCTCGAAGAAGCCGCATCCCGCGGAGTGTACTTACTGTAATACATAACCAACCATTATCACAATTTGATAATTTACCATAAAAATGAGGCAGGACTTAAAAAAGCCCTGCCCCTTTTTTATATTCCTATTTATTTCTGAAGATGATATCATGTCTTCCCGGTCCATTAGAAACCATTGTGATCGGATATCCGATTTCTTTTTCGATAAACTCAATGTAGTTTCTGCAGTTCTCCGGAAGATCTTCGTATTTCTTGATTCCTCTGATGTCGCATTTCCATCCCGGAAGTGTCTTGAATACTGGTTTTGCTTTCTCAAGAAGATGTGTTGTCGGGAATTCTGTTGTAACTTCTCCGTCAATCTCGTATCCTACACATACCGGAATTTCATCCAGGTATCCAAGTACATCAACAACAGTAAATGCTACATCTGTAGCTCCCTGCATACGGCATCCATATTTGGATGCTACACAGTCAAACCATCCCATACGTCTCGGGCGACCGGTTGTTGCGCCGAATTCTCCGCCGTCTCCACCGCGTCTTCTAAGTTCATCTGCTTCTTCGCCAAAAATCTCACTTACAAAGGCACCTGCTCCTACTGCACTTGAGTATGCTTTACATACTGTAACGATCTGTTTGATCTCATACGGCGGGATTCCAGCACCGATCGCACCATAAGCTGCCAGTGTAGAAGAAGAAGTTACCATTGGGTAAATTCCATGATCCGGATCCTTTAATGTTCCAAGCTGTCCTTCAAGAAGGATTTCTTTTCCTTCCTTGAGGGCTTCGTCAAGATACAGAGAAACGTTACATACATACGGTGCTACCATTTCTTTGTATTCCATCAGTTCGTTATATAAATCATCAGGATTGATTAACGGTTTGTGATAAAGGTGTTCCAGCATAACATTCTTCTGCTCTGCTACACGGTTTACCTTTTCTCTAAGTTCAGCTTCGTCTTCAAAAAGCTCGCTGATCTGGAAACCGATCTTTGCATACTTGTCTGAATAGAACGGTGCAATACCAGACTTTGTAGATCCGAACGACTTTCCGCCCAGTCTCTCTTCCTCATATGCATCAAAATTCTTGTGATAAGACATCACCATCTGTGCACGGTCTGACACCAGAATCTTCGGCATCGGAACATCTCTGTCAATGATTGACTGGATTTCCTTGAAAAGAACCGGGATATCTACAGCGACACCATTGCCGATGATACTGGTTGTATGTCCGTAGAAAACTCCTGACGGTAATGTATGAAGAGCGAATTTGCCGTAATCATTGATAATTGTATGTCCGGCATTTGCTCCACCCTGGAAACGAATGATAATATCTGCTTTTTCGGCAAGCATATCTGTGATCTTACCTTTTCCTTCGTCTCCCCAGTTCGCACCTACTACTGCTTTAACCATAATAAATCCTCCTGCGTGTTCTTGGCTATCTGTGAAATATCTCCACAGTGTCATCCCTCTTTTCATCGGGATAACTCCTACTTATAAATATAATCAATGTCCCTTATAAAGACACCGATTGAATTATACTACATTTCAAATAAAAAGTACACTCTTATTTTCAGCTACTTCCCGAAAATTCCGCATTTTTCTTGATTTTACTGCTCTCTGAGTGTTTTCCTACATCAGCGGTGCCACAATTCTTAAAACCTGACCATATATTTTCACAAAAGTGCTCCGGTTTCTGACCTCCGTCATCGTCACCTTCTGGCATTTTGCAAGGGTCTCCTGGAAATCTTTTTCAATATCACGCACCACCGGATTGCGGTAAATGAAAACACCGCATTCAAAATGCAGATAAAGACTACGGTAATCCAGATTGATACTGCCTACTGTCGCCGTATCATCGTCTGAAGTAAATACTTTCGCATGGACAAATCCAGGCGTATATTCATAGATCTCTACCCCACCTGCGATCAGTTCCTCATAATAAGTCTTCGCAAGATAAAATGCATACGGCTTATCCGGAATATGTGGCATAATAATCTGCACTTCTATTCCACCTTTTGCAGCTCTTGTCAGCGCATCAATCATCTCATTGTCCAGGATCAGATACGGTGTCATAATATGCACATACTTCTTGGCATGATTCAGGATGTGGAAATACACTTCTTCTCCTACATTCTCATGGTCAAACGGACTGTCTCCATATGGGATGATGTAACCGTCTTTGCGGCTGAACCCCGGCTGCTTTTCTGTCAGATACTTTGCATAATCCTCCGGCTGTCTCTCCGTAATATTCCACATCTGCAGGAACATCATGGTAAAACTCTGCACGGCATCGCCTTCGATTTTGATCGCTGTATCTTTCCAGTGTCCGAACCGGACTTTCTTGTTGATATATTCATCTGCCAGATTGACACCTCCGGTAAATGCAACCTTTCCGTCAACCACACAGATTTTCCGGTGATCCCGGTTATTCTGGCTGGTAGAAAGGATGGGTACAATCGGTCCAAATTCCTTGCACTGGATTCCATATTCCCTGAGCTGCTTCGGATACTCATACGGCAAAAGGCTGATACTGCAGGTTCCGTCATACATCAGGCGTACTTCCACGCCCTCTTTCACCTTTTTACGCAGGACCTCCAGGACAGTGTCCCACACATATCCTTCTCCGATAATAAAATATTCCATGAAAATAAATTTTTCTGCCTTATTCAATTCCTCGATCAGAACCGGAAATTTGTCATCTCCCAGTGGAAAATACTGTGCCTGTGAGTTCCCATAAGTCGGAAATCCCACCTGGTTATAAAGAAAATGTGACAGATTGGCATTCGCAACCCTTCCACCTTTCATCGCATGGACGACATATTCATTCTGCTGCATATAAGGTTCAGTCTCCACTCGAAGCTTCTCCAGTCTGGCACCCAGATATTTAGTTCCGATCCCTGCTTTTGTAAACAGATAAAATCCAACTCCGACCACCGGGACAAGGAACACAAACAGGATCCACGTCATCTTAAACGCCGGATTCCCTTTTTCATTAAAAATATAAATCGCTGTAATAAAGGAGAGAAGGGACATCACTCCGTTCATATAGGTACTGTAATTTCCCAGATATGTAAAAGTGAGAACCATAATACCAATCTGAAGAAGAATCAGCAGAAGAATAATCGCGGTATGGCTGTACACTGCACCAAATACTTTTGTCTTGGCACGTTCTTTGACTGACTTGCTGGTATCATGGTATTTTGTAAATTCTCTCATGCGCGGTCTTCCTCTCTTTAGATACTATTCTATATCGTAACACAATTTTTATTCTTTCACAACATTCCAGCTGCTTATAATCGTACAACACTTCCTTATTTTTGTTGTTTTTCTGGTTCTTTTATAAATATTTTACTTTCCCTTTTCAAATAAAAGTATTACAATAAAATTATTCATGTATACTATATTTCATGACGAACTATCTCATCTGCCATATCTGACAGGACGAGATCAAGAAAGGAGCAGCAACATGGCTAAAAATTTTGGTAAAATCCTGCTCGGACTGACTGCCGCAGGCGCAGCTGGTGCCGGTGCATATTACTGGTTAAAGAACCGACATAATGAAGAACCGGAAGACGAGTTCGATGACTCTTTTGAAGAGGATGATTTTGAACTGGATGATGATCTTGGCGAAGTGCCTGAGCGTGGTTACACAACTCTTACTCCATCTTCTGCAAAGGAAGAAACCTCTGAAGAGTCTGAAGAAAAAACTGACGATGCAGAAGCCGGACCAGAAGCCGCTTCCCAGACACCGGAAACTGATTCCGAAGAATCCGATCCGGCTTCAGAAGAAGTTTAAGAAAGAACTTTTCTTACAGCTTATCATTTTCTGCATAAAACCAAAACCCGGAAGAATTTTTCATTCTTACCGGGTTTTTCATTGCCATTTCTTTTCAAAAACTGTCGACTAACACATTATTTGCAATTAAATTCTGAGCAAGACTGCTTTCTTTATTTTGGCAGCTTGAATGAACTCTTCAGCGAAACGATTCTGTTAAATACCAGATGTTCTTTAGACGAATCATGAGAATCCACGCAGAAATATCCCTGACGTACAAACTGGAAGCTTTCATATGCTTTTGCATCTGCAAAGTTTGATTCTACAAAGATTTCTTTCTCTGTAAGAGAATTCGGATTCAGGTTCAGGGAACCGTCTTCTTTATTGTAGACACCCTTTTCTTCGTCGATCAGATTCTCATACAGTCTTACGGTTGCCGGAAGTGCTGTACTTGCCTCTACCCAGTGGATCGTTCCTTTTACTTTTCTTCCTGTGAATCCGGAACCGCTCTTTGTCTCCGGATCATAAGTACAATGTACAACAGTTACATTACCATCTTCATCCTTTTCAAATCCTGTACAAGTTACAAAGTAAGCATTCATCAGACGTACTTCGTTGCCTGGGAACAGACGGAAATATTTCTTCGGAGGCTCTTCCATAAAGTCTTCTCTCTCAATATAAAGCTCTCTTCCAAATGGAAGCTGACGGCTTCCAAGTTCTTCATTCTCAAGATTATTCGGTGCATCCAGATATTCAATCTGTCCTTCCGGATAGTTATCGATCACAAGCTTGATCGGATCAAGGACTGCCATCATACGTGCTCTCTTAAGCTTCAGATCCTCACGGATGCAGTACTCGAGCATTGCATAATCTACAGAGCTCTGTGCTTTGGAAACTCCGCACAGGTCAACGAACATCTTGATAGATTCCGGTGTGAATCCACGGCGACGAAGTGCTGCGATAGAAACCAGTCTCGGATCATCCCATCCGTCTACGATCTTATCTTCTACAAGTTTCTTGATGTAACGCTTTCCTGTAACTACGTTCGTCAGGTATAATTTTGCAAATTCGATCTGACGCGGTGGATTTGCAAATTCACATTCTCTTACTACCCAGTCATAAAGCGGTCTGTGATCTTCAAATTCCAGTGTACAGATAGAATGAGTGATTCCTTCGATTGCATCCTCGATCGGATGTGCAAAGTCATACATCGGGTAGATGCACCACTTATCACCGGTATTATGATGTGTCATACGGGCTACACGGTAGAGGATCGGATCTCTCATATTGATATTCGGTGATGCCATATCTATCTTCGCACGGAGAACCTTCTCTCCGTCTGCATACTTGCCTGCACGCATATTTTCAAAAAGCTCCAGGTTCTCTTCCACACTTCTGTCACGGTACGGGCTGTCTTTTCCCGGCTCTGTCAAAGTTCCTCTGTACTCACGGATCTGATCCGCTGTCAGGTCACAGACATAAGCTTTTCCTTTCTTGATCAGTTTGATCGCATACTCATACATCTGATCAAAATAATCAGATGCAAAGTAAAGGTGATCTCCCCAGTCAGCACCCAGCCACTTGATATCCGCTTTGATAGACTCAACGAACTCAGTCTTTTCCTTTGTCGGGTTGGTATCATCAAAACGCATATGGAATGTTCCGTTATATTTCTGTGCAAGTCCGTAGTTTAAAAGGATAGACTTTGCATGTCCGATGTGAAGGTATCCGTTCGGTTCCGGTGGGAAACGGGTACATACATGATCGTATACGCCTTCTGCAAGATCTTTTTCAATTTCCTGTTCTATAAAATTCTTTGATACAGCTTCTTCTGCCATTGAAGTTCCTCCTCGCATCTCTCTATTACTTCATAATCTGCCATTATATGGCAGTCTTTTTCTTGTCATGCATCTCAATCATTGTCCTGTGGACAGTTTTGATTCATGTCCTTTAGTTTATCACACTTTCTACACACGGACAAGTGAAAAAAAAGCAGACATTGTACCTTCCAACCGGAAATACAACTCTGCTTCTTAAATATATAAGCTGCCTAGCGGAATCGAACCGCCGACCTCCGCCTTACCAAGGCGACGCTCTACCGACTGAGCCAAGGCAGCCTGCGCATTTTCGCGACTCATTTAATATAGCATATCACTGCTTTGCTTGTCAACAATTTTAAAACTATATTTTTACTTTTTTTCAGACCGGCGCTTTTCTTCCAGAAGCTGGCGTGCTTTCGCTTTGATCCGCTGCAGGGCATTGTCGATCGTCTTCGGACTTTTGTCCATAAATTCTGCAATCTTCAGATACTCCATTCCCTGTAGATGAAGATACAGCACCTTTCGCTCCAGCTTACTTAATTTTTCTTTCAGTTCCTCTTCAAATGCATTCGTATACTCTTCTCCAAGAATCATCAGCTCCGGATTACTCTCTTTCCCTGCTTCGATCGTATCTACTATGGAAAGCCCGTTCTCCTCCGGATTGTCACTGGCAGACGCGTAAATCGACACATAGGAATTGAGCGGCAGATGTTTTTTCCGCTGTGAAGCCTTAATCGCCGTATACATCTGGCGTGACACACAAAGTCCGGCAAAACTTGAAAAGCTTGCACCTTCTTTCGGATCATAATCCTGCACCGCTTTAAAAAGACCGATCATCCCCTCCTGGATCAGATCATCATTTTCTCCGCCCCACAGATACATGGCACGCGCTTGTTTGCGTACCATGTCTTTGTATTTTTCCATCAGATAATCCGTGATCTCGGTCTTACCTTCCCGAAGCAGTTCAATCAGCTGCTCATCCGTCATTTTCCCCAGATCCATTTTCATTCTCCGATTTTCCTAACTCATGCGCTGACGCACGATCTCATAGGCAAGGACACCTGCTGCCACAGACGCATTCAGGGAGTCAATATCTCCCTTCATCGGAATGGCTGCAGTCATATCACAGGTTTCTTTTACCAGACGTCCAACACCTTCGCCTTCGTTTCCGATCACCAGACCAATCGGTCCTTTCAGATTCACGCGGTACATCACATCCCCATCCATATCTGCACAGACGAACCAGAGTCCCTTTTCTTTCAGTTCTTCCATGGTTTTCACCAGATTGGTGACTTTTGCTACCGGTGTGTAATTCAGCGCACCTGCTGATGTCTTTGCAACGGTTGCAGTAAGACCTGCTGCGCGGTGCTTCGGAATGATCACACCATGCGCACCTGCAAGATTGGCAGTACGGATGATCGCGCCGAGATTATGTGGATCCTCAATATTGTCCAGAAGGATCAGGAAAGGATCTTCCCCTTTCTGTTTTGCAAGCTCCAGCATATCTTCCACCTGTGCATACTCGTAAGCCGCTGCCTGTGCAATGACCCCCTGATGTCTTCCGGTCTCTGAAATCTGGTTCAGACGTTCTTTGGTTACAAAATTCAGGATCGTATCATGCTTTTTTGCTTCTCTTACGATACTTCTGATCGGTCCGTCCTGACATCCGTCAAGAATATATACTTTGTCAATCGGTTTCCCGGAGCGAAATGCTTCCATTACTGCATTTCTTCCCTCGATCTGCTGACTGTTCATCTTTTTTTCTTCCATTCTATTTCTCCTGCTTCTTTTCTTCTTCGCATTCGCTTAAGTGATCCAGACCGATCTTGATCAGATCTGCCATTCTTTTCCATTCTCTTTTCAGGTAAAGCCATCCCATCAACGCTTCAAATCCGGTTGCACGTCGGTAATCGGTCAGTGACTGGTTCTTTGCCGGCGATACTGATTTAGCATTTCGGCCTCTTCTGTAAACAGCATGCTCTTCTTCAGTAAGCAATGGCTGAAGGGCACGCATCATCTCTGACTGGGCAGACGCCTGCACCATACTGCTTGTCTCCTGATGTAATTTTTTTACCTGTTTATTTCCTTCGCTGATCACCTTTGTCTTGATGATCAGATCATAAATGCTGTCCCCTATATAAGCCAGGGTAAGAGGTGAATAGCCTTCCGGCTCCACCTCTTTCATCTCAAGCACTTCTTTTATATAGTCAGCAATTTCAAATTCTACGCTTTTTTCCATTGTACTCCTTCTCTGGTATCCTTCAGGATAATTCCCTTTTCCAGAAGCTCGTCACGGATTGCATCGGCTCTTGCAAAATCTTTTGCTTTTCTTGCTGCCTGACGCTCTTCGATCAGTTTCTCAATATCTGCATCCAGAAGTTCTTCCTTCTTATCCAGGATCAGTCCCAGGACATCACCGAGTTTTACGATTCTGTCCAGTAATCCCCGGAGATATTCCTTTGAGCTTTCTGCTGTCGCAGTGGTATTTGCATATTTTACAAGTTCAAAGATTGCTGCGATTGCGTCTGCTGTATTGAAATCATCATCCATTGCTTTTTCAAATTCTTCTACATATGCATCAGTTTTTGAAAATGCTTCTTTTTCTTCGGCACTCATCTCTTCTGCTGCCACTGAAGCGATAAGATGTTTCAGATTATCGGTTGCATTGAGAATTCTCTCCAGACCGTTCTTGGATGCTTCCATCAGCTCTGCACTGAAGTTCAGCGGGCTTCTGTAATGTGCACTCAGCATGAAGAAACGAAGCACCTGGAGGTCATACTGCTCGCTGATCTCTCTTACCGTACGGAAGTTTCCGAGTGATTTTGACATCTTGCGGTTGTCAATGTTCAGGAATGCATTGTGCATCCAGTATCTTGCAAATTCTTTACCGTTAGCGGCTTCACTCTGTGCGATTTCATTTTCATGATGTGGGAATATCAGATCTTCTCCACCTGCATGGATATCAATCTGTTCGCCAAGATATTTCCTCGACATCACAGAACACTCAATATGCCATCCCGGACGTCCGTCTGACCATGGTGACTTCCAGAAAGGTTCTCCTTCTTTTTTCGGCTTCCAGAGTACGAAATCCAGCGGATCTTCTTTTTCATCCTCACCGCTTACCAGAAGAGAACGTCCACCGGAACGGAGATCATCCAGATTCTTGTGGGATAATTTTCCATAGTCTTTAAATTTTCTTGTGCTGAAATAAACGGTTCCGTTCTTTTCATAAGCATAACCCTTGTCGATCAGTTCAGAGATCATCTCTACCATACCGCAGATCTCCTCTGTAGCAAGCGGATGCTTGGTTGCAGGCTTTACATTCATTCCTGCCATATCTTTTTTGCACTCTGCAATATAGCGCTGTGAAATTTCCTGCGCGGATACCTGTTCTTCAATTGCCTTTTTGATGATCTTGTCATCCACATCTGTGAAGTTCGATACATAATTGACATCGTATCCTTTGTATTCAAAATAACGGCGGACGGTATCAAATACGATCATCGGTCTTGCATTACCGATATGGATGTAATTGTATACGGTCGGTCCGCAGACATACATTCTTACCTTTCCTTCTTCCAGAGGAACGAATTCTTCTTTCTTTTTCGTAAGTGTGTTAAATACTTTCATAAAGCTACTCCTTCTTTTTTCTATGCTTCCTCGATTATTTTTTCTTTCGCGAGTTTTTCTTTCAATGCTTTCAGCTCTTTCTTCAGACGGATATTGTCAGTCTGAAGCTGACGGATATCATTCAATACCGGATCTGGCAGATGGATCTGATCCAGGTCAGCACTCGGAACTTTCTGGTCACCCATGCGTACAATTCTTCCCGGGACACCGACAACGGTACAGTTCGGAGGTACTTCCTCGATAACAACAGATCCTGCTCCGATCTTGGAATTCTTTCCAATTGTAAAGGAACCGATGACCTTCGCACCGGCACTGACCATAACATTGTCTTCCAGCGTTGGATGGCGCTTACCCTGCTCTTTTCCTGTACCACCCAGGGTTACTCCCTGATACAGTGTAATATTATCACCCAGGATTGCAGTCTCGCCGATGATAACGCCACTTCCATGGTCGATAAAAAGCCCCTTTCCAATGGTTGCTCCCGGATGGATCTCAATTCCTGTCTTTCTGACACCACGCTGTGACACCCACCGTGCCAGAAAATAGTGTTTTTTCAGATACAGCTTATGTGCGATCCTGTAATGAAGCATTACCTTAAAGCTTGGATACAGAAGTACTTCTATATCCGATTTGATAGCCGGATCTCGTTCTTTTACTACTTTGATTTCTTCTTTGATATAGGAAATAACTCCCATTTCATTCACCTCTGATTTGGAATTTCCTGTGAAATAAAAAAACTCCGTCTCAAAAAGAGACGAAGTTTCCGCGGTTCCACTCTAAATTAAAAGCAGCTCTCCTGCTTTTCTCTCACGGCCTGTAACGTCTGCCACACGTACCCGGCTACTTGTAAAATCTTCACTTTCACGTTCGCCCGGTCAACTCCCGAATGCACTTCATCATCCCTGCTCCCAGATCTGCTTTCAGCCGATGACAGATCCTCTCTGATGGAACTCTGAGGATAACTACTCTTTTCGTTCTCCGTCTTTTCAGTTTCATTCATGTCTAGTACATATAGTATGCGATTTTTTCTATTTTGTCAACCCGCTTATCAGACAATCTCGTTGATAAAAACAGGAGAAAACGGCATCAATTTACTGATTTCTTCTTTGAATTCTGCTGAAAAGATCTCTTTTTCTTCCTCTTCAATCTTTTCCAGCTCTTTATAGCCAAATACAATCGATGTAAGCGCATCAATACTGATCTTCTGCACAGCATCATCTTTGCCGGTGTGTGCTGTCCTTGTCCGGACTACAAGATGTTCTTCATTGCCTTTTAGCATAAACAGACAGTTATTTTCCCGGATAATCGGATCATACAGAACAAACTCCAGATCCATCTCTTCTTTGCACACCATTGAAGACAGAAGACTTTCTACATTCAAAAGCCGTGCCATGATCAACGGTTTTTTCTTTTCTTCTTTTTTGAGGATGACTCCTGCCTTATCAAAAACATCTTCATATCCCTTTCGGAGCAATGGCTCTCTTACTGCAAGCCCATCTTCTTCATCAAAAACAAGGATTCCTCGCATCTCTCCATCCTGCTCTGCGATCAGGATTCCGCCTTTTTCACTTTCCTGTTCCTTCAAAAGGCGCATATAATAAGCTGCATCCCGTTTGGTATATACCTGTATTTTCTGTTTTTCCAGAACTTCTTCCGCAAAATCTCCCAGCTTTTTACAGTCTTTTTCCTCTGCCTTTCTGAGTCTCACGCCGGAATCGTTCTGCAATTCCACGATCTTCTGTATTGTCAGTTCTTTCCCGTCTGTTCCTTTTGCACTCCACACATCGGCTGCATAGATAAACCGGTAATTATGTGGATAGTAAATTTTCTCACTTGCGGGCATCAGGAAAAAGAATGGCATTTTTTGCTGATACAGATCTCTTGCTGTCTTGCTTAATAATTCTGCCATATAACCTCTGTGCCGATAAAGAGGCTCTGTTGCAACTGCAACAATGTATCTGCTCTCTACTGCCTTTTTCCCCATCTGTATTACATAAGGATTCAGCTGCATCATCGCCCGGATATCGTGATCTGTCTCGATCACATAGATTTCGTTATTCTTCGTCTTTTCTGTGTAATAGTAGTCCAGAAATTCTTTCGTATCTTCTGTAAATACCTGTTCCCACAGTGTTCTTGTAAGCCCACGTTCTTTCGACTTCAGTTTTTTCAGTATCTTCATTTTACTTTTTCGCCGTGCCTTTCTATTCAGACTTGATCTACATCTGTCTTGCTGCACAACCTCCACAGCCTGCGCAGCCACCTGCAGGTGCTGCTACGTCTACACTGCTGAAATTAGTCAGTTTTTCGATTGCACAGATTGCCTGTGAAGAAATTCCTTCCCCACTTCCGGTAAATCCAAGACCTTCTTCCGTCGTTGCCTTGACATTTACCTGATTCGTTTCAATATGCAGTGCTTCTGCAATATTCTTTTCCATCTGCTCGATATGTGGGCGCATCTTCGGTCTCTGCGCAATGATCGTCGCATCAATATTCTCAATTACATACATATGATCATCCAGCAGCTTTCCTACATGCTCCAGAAGCTTAATACTGGAAATTCCTTTGTATGCAGGATCTGTATCCGGAAAATGCTTTCCGATATCTCCAAGTGATGCCGCCCCAAGCAGGGCATCCATGATTGCATGCAGAAGTACGTCTGCATCCGAATGTCCAAGAAGCCCCTTTTCATATGGGATCTCCACCCCACCAAGAATCAGCTTTCTTCCTTCTGTCAGTTTATGAACATCATATCCCATTCCAACACGCATCTTCTACACTTCTCCTTCCTGTCTGTCATCTGCTTTTTTGTCGCTCTTTTCTTCCGGCACCTCTTCTGCTTTCTTATCTTCTTTGTCCTCCACAGTTTTCTTTTCTTCGTCTTTTACCGCTTCTGTATCATCTTCTGCTTTCTTTTTCTCTTTTTCACCGTCTTCCGCTTTTTCTTCAGCAGCTGTTTCTTTCCTTTCCTCTTTATCCGCAGACTTCTCTTCTTTTGTATCAGCTCCTACATGAACGTCTGCAACTCCTTTCCCTGAAGAAACCTTTTTTGCCGCTTCTTCGCCATCTTCGTTTTCTTCTGCCCCTGCAATTGTACCCTGAATTTCTGCTTTTGTCTCTTTTACGATTGTTCTTATATTCCAGATAATCGTAGCCAGTCCAAACAGTGCAAAAAATACTCCGACCAGAATAAAAAGGATCTGGTTTTTCGGTTCTCCGACAATTGTGTCCTTCACAAGTGATATGCCGGTATATACCAGATATGCGCCGATTGCAGCCATGATGATCTGCTTTGTCTTAGATGTCATATGAAAATTCCTCCGTTTTGTCGTAATCTAGGGATATTTTATCACATCTTTGGGGGATTGCATAGGTTTTGTTGGGAGGCAGGTGAAATGGTGCGGGTGTTCAGAGGGGACGCAGGAGGAGAAAAAATATCCCACCGGATTCCTTTGTCCAAACATGGAATCTGGTGGGATATTTTTTCTCCTCCTGCTGACTTTCTCTGAAAAGACGGCAGCGCTTGGGAGCGGCTGCCTGGGAAATGTTGAGTTTAAGCACCTATGCAATTGGGGATTTATCAATGGCTTTTGTATTGGAGGGGTACTTTGTTGGGAAATTTTAAGGCAATGGATCGCTTGTAGTTTAATATTTGTGAATTTTATAGTTTGAGTATAAAAGTTGGAATATGGCAAATGATATTCAGCGTTTCATGAATGATAATATAGATATAACGCAAAAAGAAGCCCCACACAAGGGCTCCTTCTTGTAGTAGCGGGAACTGGATTTGAACCAGCGACACCGCGGGTATGAACCGCGTGCTCTAGCCAACTGAGCTATCCCGCCATATGATATGTTTTTGTACCAGCTCTTCAGAGCTGTGTGCATCGCACGAAGTGCTCGTCACATTTCGCGTTCAATGTTTTCGACTTTAAAAAACTTTCTCGCGAAATGGGACCAATAGGGCTCGAACCTATGACCCTCTGCTTGTAAGGCAGATGCTCTCCCAGCTGAGCTATGATCCCATATGTTCGTCCGTTTTACAACCGACTTCGTTATTATACAATTATCTACTTCTAAATGTCAACTATTTTTTTCATTTTTTTGTTTTATTTTTACCATTTTTCATTCGATACCATTGAACAGACAAGCGCCGGAAAAAGAATCGTTTAGATTCTTTTTCCAGCGACCGCCCACACAACCTATATCATTCAACATTTTCGCATAAATCAGAAAAATCTCCGGATTGCTCCGAAGATCTTTCTGATTATATTTTACATAGAGGATATGTCTTATACAATTCCCTGAGCCTGCATTGCGTCTACAACTTTTTCAAATCCGGCAATGTTAGCACCTACTACATAGTTTCCTTCTGCTCCGTAACGTTTTGCTGCGTCTGCTGCGTTGTGGCAGATATTTACCATGATGTTCTGAAGTTTTGCATCAACTTCTTCGAATGTCCAGCTGAGACGTTCGCTGTTCTGTGACATCTCAAGTGCTGATGTGGCAACACCACCTGCATTAGAAGCTTTACCAGGTGCAAATAATACACCGTTCTCCTGCAGATACTGTGTAGCTTCCAGTGTGGTAGGCATGTTAGCTCCTTCTGCTACTGCGAAGCATCCGTTTGCAACAAGCTGTTTTGCATCTTCCAGATGAAGTTCGTTCTGTGTTGCACAAGGAAGAGCGATATCAACTTTTACTGACCATACACCGCGTCCTTCATGATATTCTGAATTTGGACGGTAGTTCTTGTATTCTGTAAGTCTTGCTCTCTTCACTTCTTTGATTTCTTTCAGTGCTGCAACATCGATTCCTTCCGGATCATAAACCCATCCTGTAGAGTCGCTGCATGTTACAACTTTTGCACCCATCTGCTGTGCTTTTTCAATTGCGTAAATAGCAACGTTACCGGCTCCGGAAACAGCAACTGTCTTGCCAGCGATGTCTTTTCCTGCAAGTTTGAGCATTTCGCGTGTAAAATACAGAAGTCCGTATCCTGTAGCTTCTGTACGTGCAAGGGATCCACCGTAGCTGAGTCCTTTACCTGTAAGAACACCTTCTGATAATCCACGGATTCTCTTGTACTGTCCATACATATATCCGATCTCTCTTGCACCTGTTCCGATATCTCCGGCCGGTACATCTGTGTCTGCTCCGATATATTTGCAAAGCTCTGTCATAAAGCTCTGGCAGAATGCCATAACTTCACGATCTGATTTTCCTTTCGGATCGAAATCTGATCCACCTTTACCTCCACCGATCGGAAGACCTGTCAGAGAGTTTTTGAAGATCTGTTCGAATCCAAGGAATTTGATAATTCCGATATTTACTGAAGGATGAAGACGCAATCCTCCTTTATATGGTCCAATTGCACTGTTAAACTGTACACGGTATCCTGTATTAACCTGAACCTGACCTTTATCATCTACCCACGGTACGCGGAATTTGATCTGTCTTTCCGGCTCAACAAGTCTTTCAAGAAGAGCGTCTCTTCTGTATTCTTCTTCATGAGCTTCTACAACTGCACGAAGAGATTCCAGAACCTCTTTTACTGCCTGATGAAATTCTGGTTCATCTGGGTTTTTCTTTACTACAAGTTCAATTACTTCATCAACATAAGACATACTACTCAATACCTCCTGAATGTTCTTTTACAAAAATGTGACTTTGCACACTTCTTTGCTAAAAAAAGAGGGACAAACAAATGTCTGTCCCTCCGGAACACCTTTGTTCTTTAACAGAGTAAAGCATTCAGGCGCCTGTGTCAAGATTTTTTTGCATATTTTTCAATTTTTATGAATTTCCACTACATTTTTGTTTCAAATACAGCTGATTTTCATTTTTTTTCTTGATACTTCTTCTCTTTTTTGCAAGTTCGTGTCGACAATCTTGCATTTTCGTCTCATTCGAAGCATTTTATTCCAGATTTCCCGTCTTATTTGAAATATTTCACACCAGATTCAAAGATCTTCATATCCTGTTCACCATAAATATTGATTGCCACGGAATCTGCACGACGTTCTGAATGTGCCATCTTACCAAGCACACGGCCATCCGGACTTGTAATACCTTCAATTGCGCGATAAGAGCCATTGACGTTCCATTCTTCGTCCATAGATACATTTCCGTCAAGGTCACAGTACTGTGTTGCAACCTGTCCGTTTGCAAAGAGCTTGTCAAGCCATTCTTCACTTGCAACAAAACGTCCCTCTCCGTGGGATGCCGGATTGGTATAAACTCCGCCAAGCTCTGCCCCCTGCAGCCATGGTGACTTGTTGGTAACAACTTTCGTGTAAACCATCTTGGAAATATGGCGTCCGATGGTATTGTAGGTCAGTGTCGGAGAATCCGGTGTCTGTCCCACAACTTCTCCGTAAGGAACCAGACCAAGTTTAACCAGTGTCTGGAATCCGTTACAAATACCAAGTACAAGACCATCTCTTTCGTTCAGAAGTTTTTCTACTGCTTCTTTGAGTTTTGCATTCTGGAATGCAGTTGCAAAGAATTTTGCTGAACCATCTGGTTCGTCACCAGCTGAGAATCCGCCCGGGAACATGATGATCTGGGATTTTGCAATTTCTTTTTCAAATGTATTCACAGAATCTACGATATCTGCTGCATCCATGTTACGGAATACTTTTGTGATGACCTTTGCACCTGCTCTTTCAAATGCTTTTGCACTGTCATACTCACAGTTTGTTCCCGGGAATACCGGAATAAATACAGTCGGCTGTGCAATCTTGTGTCCGCAGATCACAATGTCTTTTGTATCATACAGCGGAGATTCTACCTTTTCGTCAGAAGCTTCGTCAGATACCGTACGGAATACCTGTTCCAGAGTTCCTGTCCATGCATCTTCTGCTTCTTTCAGTGTGATTTCTGTATCTCCAAATGCGAATTTCGCATCATCTGTCACTTCACCGATCACAGTGTAAGAAATGGAGAGTTCTCCAACCTTGTCTGCCGGAACTTCTGCTACGATGTCACCGAATGCAGGTGCAAAAAGTTCTCTTGCATCCATGCTGTGTTCGATCTTCACACCCATTCCGTTACCGAATGCCATCTTACTGACAGCCGCGATCACTCCATGGCGGTCAAGTGCGTAAGCCGATACGATCTTTCCGTTGTGGATATCATCAGCGAACTTACCGTACTGATCCATTACCTGTTCATATACCGGAAGCTCATATTCATCTTTTTCAATCTTCATCCATACAAGTTTATTACCTGCTTTTTTCAGTTCCGGAGTAATGATATCTCCTTCTTTGGCAATGTCAACTGCAAAGGATACCAGTGTCGGCGGTACATCGATATGTTCAAATGTTCCGGACATGCTGTCCTTTCCTCCGATTGACGGAAGTCCGTAAGCAATCTGTGCCTTATATGCACCAAGCAGTGCTGCAAATGGCTGACTCCATCTTTCCGGATCCTCTGTCATTCTGCGGAAATATTCCTGGAATGTAAAACGGATCTTGCTGTAATCTCCACCACAAGCCACGATCTTAGCCATAGACTCTGTGACAGCATAGACAGCTCCGTGATACGGACTCCAGCTTGACAGATACGGATCAAATCCATAACTCATCATCGTAACGGTATCGCATTTACCATGCATAACCGGAAGCTTTGCAACCATACTCTGCGTCTCTGTCATCTGGTATTTTCCACCGTGAGGCATGAAAACTGAGCCTGCTCCGATGGATCCGTCGAACATCTCAACCAGACCTTTCTGCGAGCATACATTCAGATCTTTCAGAGTATCCAGCCATTTTTCTTTTACATCGCCAACCTCAACCTGTTTCTTAAGGATGGTATCTTCTCTTGAAGGAATATCAACTTTAACCGTTGTCTCCTGGTGTGCACCGTTGGTGTTCAGGAAGGCACGGGAAATATTTACAATCTCTTTTCCTCTCCATGAAAGAACAAGTCTCGGATCTTCGGTAACAACTGCAACCTTTACCGCCTCCAGATTCTCTTCTTTTGCATAGCCAAGGAATTCATCTACATCCTTCGGATCTACCACAACAGCCATACGCTCCTGGGATTCAGAAATTGCAATCTCTGTTCCGTCAAGACCTGCATATTTTTTCGGTACTTTGTCCAGATTGATCTGAAGACCATCTGCAAGTTCTCCGATTGCAACAGATACTCCGCCTGCTCCGAAGTCATTACACTTCTTGATCAGCTTGCTGACTTCTTCTCTGCGGAACATTCTCTGGATTTTACGTTCGGTCGGCGCATTACCCTTCTGAACCTCAGCTCCACATGTCTCGATGGATTCTTCGGTATGAACTTTGGAAGAACCGGTTGCTCCACCACAGCCATCACGTCCGGTACGTCCGCCAAGAAGAATGATGATATCTCCCGGATCCGAATTTTCACGGATAACTGCACGTCTCGGAGCAGCACCCATAACCGCACCGATCTCCATTCTCTTTGCCACATAATCCGGATGATAGATCTCTTTTACCAGTCCGGTTGCAAGTCCGATCTGATTACCATATGAGCTGTATCCGTGTGCTGCACTACGCACCAGTTTCTTCTGCGGCAGTTTTCCTTTCATCGTCTCTTTTACAGATACGGTCGGATCTGCTGCACCGGTTACACGCATTGCCTGGTATACATAAGTACGTCCTGACAGCGGGTCACGGATTGCTCCACCAAGGCAGGTAGCTGCACCACCAAATGGTTCGATCTCGGTCGGATGGTTGTGCGTCTCGTTCTTGAAGTTGACAAGCCACTCTTCTTCCACACCATCTACTTCAACCGGGACAACGATACTGCAGGCATTGATCTCATCGGATTCTTCCTGATCCTGAAGTTTGCCTTCTTTTTTCAGCTTCCGCATTGCCATCAGTGCAAGATCCATCAGGCATACAAATTTGTCTTCGCGTCCTTTAAAGATCTCACTGTGTGTCTGAAGGTATTCTTTATAAGTATCTTCCATCGGCTTTCTGTAATCGCCATCACCGAAGGATACTTCTGTAAGTTCTGTTGAGAATGTAGTATGACGGCAGTGGTCAGACCAGTAAGTATCCAGAACACGGATCTCTGTCATAGATGGATCTCTGTGTTCCTCCACTTTGAAATAATTCTGGATGTGCTGGAAATCCTTGAATGTCATAGCAAGTCCAAGAGAACTGTATAACTCTTTCAGTTCCGCTTCCGGCATATCTTTGAATCCGTCAAAAATCTTTACATCTGCAGGTTCCTCGAATTTCGTAACCAGTGTCTCCGGTTTTTCAAGTCCTGTCTCTCTGGAATCCACCGGGTTGATGCAGTGTGCCTTGATAGCTTCCATCTCTTCTTCGCTGATCTCACCTTCGATCACATAAGTGGTCGCTGTCTTGATAACCGGCAGCTCATCCTCTTTGATAAACTGTACGCACTGAACAGCAGAATCTGCTCTCTGGTCAAACTGTCCAGGAAGAAATTCTACAGAAAAAATGTGGTCACTTTCTTCGCGCGGGAAGTCCTCTCTGTAAAGCACATCTACCGGTGGTTCTGCAAACACACCGTTGCATGCTCTTTCAAATGTTGCATCAGAAAGATTTTCCACATCATAGCGGATCAGTACACGTACATTCTTCACCGTCTTAATTCCAAGATAACTCTTCACCTCATGGCGAAGTTCTTTAGCCTGTACTGCAAATTCTGGTTTTTTCTCCACATATACACGTTTTACGCCCATAATTTCCTCCATTAGCTTTGATAGTAATATTGAAACCGCATGCCTTGATCCGGCATAACGGCAGTTTCCTCGATTTTTATTTTACCACATCACCTTTTATAAGTACAATAAATATAACTAAATCTTTTTATAAGTATATCTTATTTATTACAATTACCGTGAATCGCATCTCTTATTTATCTTTTTCTGGACAATACTGCAGACAAAAGATACGATTAAAAACACAGCAAAAATACTTCCGATCCTCATCACCATATCATAGAAAAAGCCCTCCGGAAGCATCCGGATCATATAGTCTTCTGCCGGATCAAGGATCCATAAGTTATTGTTAAAGAAAATATGATGAAAGATCACGAAATATTTGTTAAAGTCTCTTGAGAACAGAAATCCTGCCACCGCGGTAAGTGCCAGAAATACCGCCAGCACCCGCTGATACATCTGCGGGATCAGTCTCTTCCAGTCTGCTTTCATAAGCACAAGTGCCGCCATTGAAAAAAGCAGTACGATGATCGCTCCCCTCCGGATTGCAAGTCCGCCAAGAAAAAGTCCCTGCACATCTGCCATATGAAGCCGGTCCTTCTCATTGAAAAAATCCTGTATATTTCCTTCCACTTCCGTCTCAATACTCAGTTTCTTCTCGTTGCCCCGCAAATAAGACATCATGAATTTTGTCACCTTCATGATATCCGGCATCTCCATATAAAGTTCATCCGCTACCTTATATTTTTCATATTCTTTTTCATAAAAATTCCAGTCTCCGTATGCACCGATCTCAAAACTGCTGATCAGCAGGATCACGATCAGTGAAATACTCGGCAAAATCGCCAGGATTTTATGCAGCCATTTCTTTTTTGCCATCCTTTTTCTCCTTCTCTTTTTTGTCTATAGTTTAGCAACCCTGTCTTCATTTGTCAAAAATGGTTTTCTCTTGAAATTTCATTTTTTATCACTTATAATACTAATAGGTTTTATAAGGAGGACTAATAATGGATATCAACTATGAATTATATAAAGTATTTTATTATGTTGCAGACACGCTCAGCTTTTCTGAGGCTTCCAAGCAGCTCTTTATTTCACAGTCCGCTGTCAGCCAGTCCATTAAAGCACTGGAAAAGAAACTGGATCAGGTTCTTTTCATCCGAAGCACAAAAAAAGTTCAGCTCACCCCGGAAGGCGAGATCCTTCTGCGTCATATCGAACCGGCGATCAATCTGATCAAGCGCGGGGAATCCCAGATCATGGAAACAGCCTCTACCGGCGGCCAGATCCGCATCGGTGCCAGCGACACCATCTGCCGGTATTTTCTGGTTCCTTATCTGGAGCGTTTCCACAAAGCTTTCCCTAACGCACATATAAAAGTGACCAATGCCACTTCGATCAAGTGTACGGAACTTCTGGAGAACGGTCAGGTAGATCTCATTGTCGCTAACTATCCGAACGTTTACCTTGGCAGTCTTGCCTCCTTCCGAAAGATCCGTGATTTTCACGATGTCTTTATCGCAAACCAGTCCTTTGCGGAACTGCAGGGGAAAAAGCTTTCCCTCAAAGAACTGCAGCGTTATCCGATCATCATGCTGGACAGAAAAAGTACAACCAGTGAATTTCTGCATTCTCTCTTCCAGCAGCATCAGTTGGATCTGGTTCCTGAAATCGAGCTGAGCAGCAACGATCTTCTGATCGATCTCGCACGGATCGGACTTGGCATCGCTTTTATTCCGGACTACTGTGTACCAAAGAATTCCGACCAACTCTTTGTCGTCCAGACCGAAGAACAACTTCCAAAGCGTCAGCTGGTTGCCGCATGGAACGGACATGTTCCGGTTTCCCGCGCGACACAGGCATTTCTGGATTACTTTAATGCATAAAAAGTTTCTTAATTATCCGTCTGTTTTTCCCAGAACAGACGGATTTTTTCTTCCACAATGTCTAACCGGCATCTTTCACAGTCCGCCCATTCTTTCGGGAAAATCTCTTTCCCCTTCTCCCTCTGAAAACGCTCATCCAGAAGAAGTATCACTCCGCGGTCATCCTCTGTGCGGATCACCCTTCCTGCCGCCTGCAAAACCTTGTTCATCCCCGGATACCGGTAAGCATAGTCAAATCCGTAAAGTCCCTTCTGGTCAAAATAGCTTTTCAGGATTTCCCGCTCATTGCACACCTGCGGCAGCCCTGTTCCGATGATCAGTGTCCCGATCAGCTTCTCATTTGTCAGATCGATTCCTTCTGAGAAAATCCCGCCAAGAACTCCAAAACCGATCAGACTTTTCTCTCTTCCCATTTCAAATGCACGCAGGAAATTTTCCCGTTCTTCTTCATCCATGTGCTTCTGCTGAATAACCAGTTCCATCTCTTCTTCATCTGATGCAAGAAGCTGTGTAAATTCCTGATACACATCTTCCATAAACCGGTAAGACGGGAAAAAAATCAGATAATTCCCCATTTTTGCTTTCACTACCCGGAAAATGTATGTCGCATATCGTTGATACATTTCCCTGGAACGCATGGTGTAACGGGTACTCACATCCACACCATTCATAAGCAGTCTCTTCTTTGTATCAAACGAAGAATCAATGTAGACCGCATAGTTGTCTTTTTCCGTACTCAGAAGTCTTTTGTAATACTGGATTGGCAGAAGTGTTGCCGAAAAGAATACAGCACTGTTCCCCTTATCCAGACATTTCTGCAGATTTGCCGCCGGGTTAACACAAAACAACTTCAGAACAAATCTTCCATTCTCCTGATACTCCGTATAGATGACATAGTTCTCATCCAACCCATCATATATATTCAGGAAAGACCTCACTTGAAAATAAAAATCCAATACGGTTTCCCGGACTTCTTTATCCACACATTCCTCGAGATACCGGTCTGTCTCAGATAGTACATTCATAAGCTGGATTCCAAAATGCGAAATATTGTCCAGCACCTTATAGTTTTCACACTCTTTTTTCATTGCCAGAAGAATCTTATTGCATGCCTCCAGTCTTTTTGCAAACCGCGGTGCTTCTCCCTTTACCAGTTTCTTCACCGCAAGAAAGTCCTCCTTGCATAACTCTGCACTGTACATCTGCCGTCCACGTTCTACCAGATTGTGTGCCTCATCGATCAGAAACAAATATCCTCCAGCGCCACCTTCTGCAAAGAAACGCCTGAGCCGGGCATCCGGGTCAAACACATAATTATAATCGCAGATCACACCATCCACCCAGGTCGACACATCCAGTGCCATTTCAAATGGACAGACCTTATGCTTTCTTGCCTGCGCTTCCAACACTTCCCGGCTCATCACATCTTCCTGCATCAAAAGCTCATAGACCGCGTCATTTACCCGGTCAAAATGCCCTTTGGCATATGGGCAGTCATCCGGATTGCAGCTTGTCTCCTCACAGAAACAGATTTTTTCTTTTGCCGTTAAAGTGATCACCTTGAACTTCAGATTCTGTTCCCGTAAGGTTTTGAATGCCTGCTCCGCCACCGTCCGGGTGATTGTCTTTGCCGTCAGATAAAAAATCTTCTCACCCAGTTCTTCTCCAACCGCTTTCACTGCCGGAAATACCGTTGAAATCGTCTTCCCCACTCCGGTTGGTGCCTGGATGAACAACTTTTTCTTCCGAAGAATCGTCCGGTAAACAGATACCGCAAGCTCTCTCTGCCCTTTACGATATGGAAACGGAAATTCAATCCCTTTAATAGATGCATTTCTTGCCTTTCTCCATTCAATCTGGAACTTTGCCCATTTTTTATACTGTCGAATAACTTCATCGAACCAGACTTTCAGTTCGTTACTCTGATAAGAATACTGAAACCTTTTCACCTCTTCCGTCTCCATCTGGCAATAGGTCATCTGTACCCCGATCTCATCCGCCCCTTCCTGTTCTGCTACCATGCTGGCATAACATTTTGCCTGTGCCAGATGAATGCCTGCCGGCTCCTGCACCCGGTCAAGTTCCCGCAGAACACCCTTGATCTCATCTACCATGACCTGCTCTTTTGTATGAATCAGTCCATCGGCACGTCCTTCTATTTTCAAAGTAAACCCATCACAGACAATCTCTGTCTTAAGAGGTACCTCCGCCTGATAATCCGATCCCATCTGTCTCTGGATCTTCCGGTGAATCCGACTTCCCATCTGCATATTCTCCGGATCTTGTCCGCCTCCTGTTCGATTGTCAATATCCCCTTCTCTTAAAATAAACTCCACAAGGTTTCGCACCGAAATCCGGATCACCGGGAGATTCTCGTCCATGTTCTTTCTGCCTCCGCTTTTTGCTACCTGTTATCATACCATAAACACATGTTCCTTGCCAATTGTATCCGTCCTGTCATGATATGGCTTTTCACATTTTCCGTGCCTCTATAGCTAAAAAGCCCCGGCGATCATCACCTCGCCGGAGCTTTCTTCTTAATTGAACTTGTCAATGATGTTTTTAAGATACTGGTTGTCTGCCTCATAGAACTTCTCCTGTTCTACAATCTCGGCAAGTTTCGGATCGATCGGCATCTTTCCGAGTACTTCTACCCCAAGTTTTTCTGCAATCTCGTCAATGTGGCTTTCCCCAAATACAGATATTTTCTTTCCACAGTCCGGACATTCCAGATAACTGTAGTTTTCCACCAGTCCGAGAACCGGTATGTTCATCTTCTTTGCCATATTGTAAGCTTTCTCTACGATCATCTGTACCAGATCCTGTGGAGAAGTCACGATCACAACGCCGTCTACCGGAAGTGACTGGAATACCGTAAGAGGAACATCCCCTGTTCCCGGTGGCATATCAACAAATAAGAAATCCAGATCTCCCCACATTACATCAGTCCAGAACTGGGTTACTACTCCTGCGATCACCGGTCCTCTCCAGATGACAGGATCTGATTCGTGTTCCAGAAGTAGATTGACCGACATGATCTTCGTGCCGTCTTCTGCAACGCACGGGAACATTCCCGCCTCGCTTCCGACTGCACTTCCATGCACTCCATACATCTTCGGGATAGATGGTCCTGTGATATCCGCATCCAGAATACCAACCGAATATCCCTGCTGTACCATCATACGTGCAAGAGATGCTGTCACCATTGATTTGCCGACTCCACCTTTACCACTGACTACTCCAATTACTTTTTTTACCTGTGAATACGGATTTGCCGGTGCTTTCAGATCTTTCTTCGCACTGCTGCATGAACCCGCATGTGCACAGGAAGAACATGATTCCGGCGAACATCCGCTGTTTTGCTCTTCTGCCATAACGCCAAACCTCCTAATTTTTAGGATTTATAAATCCTATTCTTCTACTACTGCGATCACTTCAATTTCGCAAAGAAGATTCTTTGGAAGTGTCTTCACAGCAACACAGCTTCTGGCTGGTTTTGATGTGAAATATTTTGCATAAACTTCGTTAAATGCAGCGAAGTCTCCCATATCAGCAAGGAAACAAGTCGTCTTTAATACTTTATCAAAAGAAGTTCCTGCTTCTTCAAGGATCGCTCCGATATTCTTGCATACCTGATCAGCCTGTCCCTCGATGGTATCTGCTTCTACGGTGTCAGTAGCCGGATTGATCGCAATCTGTCCTGCTGAATAAAGGATTCCCCCGTGTACATATCCCTGGGAATATGGTCCAAGTGCTTTTGGTGCTTTTTCTGTTGATACTAATTTCATGTTATAAATCTCCTTTTCAAATATATTCTTTCTCTAGCATATCACATCTGCCTCAAAATTCCAAATTTATTTTCGCATACAATGTTATGCCAGCTCTGCTTTTTCTCTCGTCACATTCTGAATCCATTTATAGCTCCGGTAGCGCATGACTGTGATCGGTACTTTGATCACCTCATCACTCATCAGAAGGATATAAACAACCTGTACCGGCGCATGAAAGACAAAGGCAGCGATCATACCCAGCAGAATAGAGCATCCCCACATGGTAGACACATCCAGGATCAGACCAAACCTGGTATCTCCTCCTGCCCGGAATACACCCACCACAAGGGTCGTATTGATCGCCTGGCAGAGTGTAAAGTAAGACATAACAAAAAACATAAAATAAAGATACCCCTGCGCTTCCTGTGAGAGTGTCATCACATGATTTGCAATCGGAGCAGCTATCAGAATGATGCCGCCTCCTACCGCACCGGTAATAATACTCAGCCACAAAAATCTTTTTCCATATTCTTTTGCCAGATGAAACTCTTTTGCACCGATGGTCTTACCAAGATAAATGGCCGTCGCATTGGATACACCAAAGGCAACCACCGTTGCCAGCTGTCTTGCAACCTGAGCAACAGAATTTGCTGCCACCGCAGCACTTCCCAGATGACCGATCACTGCTGTATTCGCAGTAGAACCAAGTCCCCACATCATTTCATTCAAGATCACCGGACTCGCATAAATCAGAAAGTCTTTTAGAAGCACCTTGTCGATCTTACGCATATAGACCGGGTGAAATCTAACGTCATGGTTTTTTACTTTTGCATACCAGATTACAATGATAAGTTCTACGATCCTTGCTGTCAGAGTTCCGATTGCCGCACCCATAATTCCCATCTTCGGTAAACCAAATAAGCCAAAAATAAGAAGCGCATTTACCAGGACATTACAAATTAGTGACGCGCTGTAGACAACCGTTGCAATCACAACCTGCTCGATACTCCGCATAATGTAAAGATAGACCTGCGTTGCCGCCATCAGGACATAGGAAAGCGCCACGATCCGCAAATATTTCACACCTTCTGCGATCACGGCCGGGTCACTGGTATAGATGTGAAGCAGCACTTCCGGAATGATTTCCGCAACAATGGTAAAAAGAGCTGCACAGCTGACACCGATGGTCATTCCCATTCCAAGGATTTTTTCAATCGTCTGTGTATCTTTCTTTCCCCAGTACTGTGCGGTCAAAACCGTTGCACCTGATGTTGTACCGAAAAGGATCAGTGTCATGACAAACTGTATCTGCCCTGCAAGGGATGCACCTGAAAGAACTTTTTCGCTGACTCTTCCAAGCATCAGCACGTCTGCCGCCGTCACACCCACATTGATCAGATTCTGAAGTGCCATTGGAATTACAAGTGCGAACACTTGTCTGTAAAACTTTCTCTTATTTATTTCCATCTTATTTTCCTGCTGCTTTCCGAAAAATCTGGTATACATCTTCGGCAGTAAGTTCTTTGATTTTTGAAAGTTTTACGGTATCATTTAATGTCGCCGCCATAGAAAGTTCCCGCAGATCTTCCTCTGATACTTCTCCGATCTCCAGTTCCTTTAAATTTGTCGGCATATGAATCTCACGGAAATATTCTACCGTCCGGCGAATTCCCTCTTTTGCGGCTTTCGCCACATCTTCTTCCTCTACGCCCCATACTTTTTTTGCGTAATGCGCAAATCTTTCTTCATCGTTTTTATAGACATATTCTGCCCAGGATCCCCAGACAGCTGAAAGGGTTGCACCATGCGCCTTATCATATTTTGCACCAAGTGCATGTCCGAGCTTATGTACAGAAAAATCTTTTGCTCTTCCGAGACCTGTCAGACCATTATGTGAAAGGCTTCCTGCCCACATGATTTCACTCATGGCATCGTAGTCTGTCGGATTCTCCAGACCTTTCTTTCCATTTTCAATCACAACCCGCAGAACTCCCTCTGCAATCTCATCTGTTATCTGATTTCTCGTATTTGGAATAAAATATCGCTCCAGTGTATGCATCATGATATCCACGATTCCGCACGCAATCTGATATTTTGGAAGCGTATAGGTAAGAACCGGATTCATAATCGCAAACTTCGGGCGGTTCAGGCTAGTGCTGATTCCTCCCTTTTTCCCTGTTTCTTCGTTTGTCAGAACTGCGGAATCGCTTGTTTCACTTCCTGCTGCCGCAATCGTAAGTACGCATCCTACCGGTGTCGATCTGGTAAGTATGATTTCACCTCCCCAGATTTCCTCCAGAGACCAGTCCGGGTTTGCCACACCATGGGCGATTGCCTTTGCTGTATCAATAGAACTTCCACCGCCTACTGCAAGAAGAAAATCCGCACCGAACTCAATTGCTTTCTCAACGCCTTCCTGTGCATATGCCATCCGGGGATTTGGCTTTACTCCGCCAAATTCCTCATAAGCAAGTCCTTCTTTTTCCAGGGCTTCTTCTACCTGCGCAAGAAGTCCGCTTTTCTTTACACTTCCACCGCCATATACGATAAATACACGGCTTCCGCCCCATTTCTTAACTTCTTTCCCAACTTCTGCCTGTGCATTTTCTCCAAACAGGATTTCTGTCGGGGTATACTGTATAAACTTTTGCATTTTACCTCTCTCCTTAAAAAAATCCGAACCGTTCAATAAAGATTGCGGTTCGGACTAAATCTTTCAGTCTTATCTTATAACCATACTTTTCCGGTATGTTCGCCATTGATTACATAGTATACTGCATAATCTTCCGGTTTTACATAAAGCTCAATACTCTTGATCTCGGAAATTTTATGTTTCTGTTTTGTCCAGTCTTTTTTTACTGAAGCAATCATATCTTTTGTGTTTACTTCTTTTTCACCATACTGAAGAACAACTTCTGTTTTGATTTCTTTCTTTGCCGCAGATTTTTTTGCTGTTGTTTTTGGTGCTGCTTTCTTTACTTCTTTTGTAACTTTCTCTGCAGTTTTCTTCACTTCTTTTGCAGCTTTTTCAGCTGTTTCTTCTACTGTTTTTTTCACTTCTCCTGCAGCTTTTTTTACCTCCTGCGCTTTCTTTTCAACAGTAGCCTTTACTTCTTTCGGCTGTGCTTCTTTTTTAGCAGTTTCTTTTACTTCTTCTACTTTTTCGCTGACTTTATCTTCTGCTGCTTTAACTGCTGTTTTTACTTCTTCTTTAGTTTCTGCCGCTGCCTTTACCTCTGCTGCCTTTGTTTCTTTTATCTGTTTTTTCAGTGCCATATTGGTTTGCCCTCCTTAACCGCTAAGCCTTACTATTTTAAATCCGCAAAACTGACAATACGCTGTGTTATCATTTGCTCTTTGACATTATAGCATACTAAATGAAAAAAGTCACATTTTTTCATTTAATTTTACTTGCCTCCGTGTTATACTATAAAAAGACGAGAAAAGGAGGTACGTGTTATGGGTATTTTAGTAGCACTGATCGGTGTAGCAATCATCGCCGCTGTCGTTGTTGCTTCTTTCACTGCCGTTCTCGGAGGTGTCATCGGAGGAGAACTGGAAGACGAAGAAGAATAAAAAAAGGTGGCTGTGAAAAATTCAATCGAGTTTTTCGCAGCCACCTTTTTATTATTCTTCAAATGTTTCTTTTAACTTATCCATGAACCCTTTTTTCTTAGCTTTACCCTTCGATTCAGAAGCCGGCTCTTCCTGGTTCAGTGTATTTCCTGTCAACTGATCAAAATGTCTAAGCACTTCTTTGGCTTCCGGACTTAATTTTTCCGGGGTCTGAATAACCAGCGTCACATAATGATCACCTCTGACCTGAGGATTTCTCAAAGAAGGTACCCCTTTTCCTTTCAGGCGTACTTTTGTATCAGTCTTAGTTCCCGGTTTTACGGTATAGATCACATCACCATCAACCGTCTTGATTCGCACATCACCACCAAGTGCTGCCTGCGCAAACGAAATTGGTGCAGTTGAGAAAATATGAACATCCTGTCTCTGGAAGATTGGATGTCTGGAAACCGTAACTTCTACCAGAAGATCTCCCCTCGGTCCGCCATTCACACCCGGTTCACCTTTCTCACGGATTCTTACGCTCTGACCATTGTCAATACCTGCCGGGATTGTGACTTTGATCTTCTTGCGGCTTGAAGTATAGCCTGTTCCACCACAGTCCGGACATTTCTCACGAATGATCTTACCCGTTCCATGACAGTCCGGACAGGTCTGCACATTCTGCACCGTTCCGAAGAACGACTGTGATGTATAAACAACCTGACCTTTTCCACCACATTTTGAACAGGTCTCCGGACTTGTTCCCGGTTTTGCTCCTGTTCCATTACACTTTGTACATGGATCTTTCAGAACGATATCCAGTTCCTTCTCGCATCCAAAAATTGCTTCCTCAAATGTAATCCGGACACCTTTACGGATATTGGCGCCTTTCATCGGACCATTGTTCGCACGTCCGCCTCTTCTGCCACCGCCAAACAGATCACCAAAAATATCACCAAAAATATCACCAAAGTCTGCCCCGTTAAAATCAAAACCGCCATATCCACCGGCTCCGCCTGCACCGCCTTCAAACGCTGCATGACCAAACTGATCGTACTGACGCCGTTTGTCTGCATCACTCAGAACAGCATAGGCTTCAGAAGCCTCCTTGAACTTCTTTTCGGCTTCTGCATCTCCTGGATTCATATCCGGGTGATATTTTTTCGCCAAAGCTCTGTATGCTTTTTTCAGAGTCGCATCATCCGCATCTCGTGATACGCCCAGGATCTCATAATAATCCCTTTTTGCCTCTGCCATAATCCTACCTCACTTAGATATTTCTCAAAGTATTTTAATACAGAATGTACCCTGGCACATTCTCATGCCCGCGCCGGCTCTCTGCAACATCTTCTTTGCACATGCAGTTCACCTAACCGGAGGCTTTTTATGTCATAAAAAACTATTTTTATTTATGATACATGAAATCTGCAAGACGGTATAATGCCGCCTTGCAGTTTCTCATCTTATCTTACGGATTAAACTTCTTTGTAATCTCCGTCAACTACGTCATCTCCGTTAAATCCTTCCGGAGCCGGTCCTGCTTCTGGTGCAGGTCCTGCCTGTGGTCCTGCCTGACCAGCCTGTGCGCCTGCCTGTTCGTAAACCTTTGTGAACAGTTTCTGAGCGCTTTCCATCAGTTTTTCTTTTCCTGCTTTGATTTCTGCAACCTGAGCATCTGTAAGTTCTTCTGTATTCGCTTTCGCAAGCAGATCTTTCAGAGCCTGTACGTCAGCTTCTACTGCTGCTTTGTCTGCTGCATCGATCTTATCTCCAACTTCGCCAAGTGCTTTTTCTGTCTGGAATACCATAGCGTCGGCATCGTTCTTAGCATCGATTGCTTCTTTACGTTTCTTATCCTGAGCTTCAAATTCTGCAGCTTCTTTTACAGCTTTGTCGATATCTGCATCAGACATATTAGATCCTGCTGTAATTGTGATGTGCTGTTCTTTTCCTGTTCCCAGATCTTTTGCAGATACATTTACGATACCGTTTGCATCAATATCGAATGTAACTTCGATCTGTGGGATTCCACGTGGAGCCGGCGGAATTCCATCCAGTCTGAACTGTCCGAGGGACTTGTTATCTCTTGCAAACTGTCTTTCACCCTGTACAACATTGATATCAACGGCTGTCTGGTTATCAGCTGCTGTAGAGAAGATCTGGCTCTTCTTTGTCGGGATTGTTGTGTTTCTCTCGATCAGTCTTGTAGCTACACCACCCATTGTTTCGATAGAAAGTGAAAGTGGAGTTACATCAAGAAGAAGGATGTCGCCTGCACCTGCATCTCCTGCAAGCTTACCACCCTGGATAGAAGCACCAAGTGCTACACATTCATCCGGGTTAAGCGATTTACTTGGTTCTTTTCCTGTCAGACGTTTTACTTCTTCCTGAACTGCCGGGATACGTGTAGATCCACCAACAAGAAGTACCTGACCTAAGTCTGCTGCTGTAAGTCCTGCATCAGAAAGTGCACGTCTTACCGGTTCCTGTGTCTTTTCTACAAGGTCACGTGTCAGTTCATCGAATTTAGCTCTTGTAAGAGTCATATCAAAATGCTTCGGTCCTTCAGCTGTTGCTGTGATGAACGGAAGGTTAATGTTTGTTGTTGTTGCAGAAGAAAGTTCTTTCTTTGCTTTTTCAGCTGCTTCTTTCAGTCTCTGAAGTGCCATTCTGTCTGTTGACAGGTCTACGCCTTCTTTTGCCTTGAAATCTGCAAGCATATAATCTGTGATCTTCTGGTCGAAGTCATCTCCACCAAGTCTGTTGTTACCAGCTGTAGAAAGAACTTCGATAACGCCGTCACCGATCTCGATAACAGATACATCAAATGTACCACCGCCAAGGTCGTATACCATGATCTTCTGTTCTTTTTCATTGTCAAGTCCATATGCAAGAGCTGCTGCTGTAGGCTCGTTGATGATACGTTTTACATCAAGACCTGCAATCTTACCTGCATCTTTTGTAGCCTGACGCTGAGCATCGTTGAAGTAAGCCGGAACAGTGATAACTGCTTCCGTAACTTTTTCTCCAAGATATCCTTCTGCATCTGCTTTCAATTTCTGAAGGATCATAGCTGAAATTTCCTGTGGAGAATATTTCTTTCCATCGATGTCTACTTTATGATCTGTACCCATCTCACGCTTGATAGATGAGATTGTCTTTTCTGCATTTGTTACTGCCTGACGTTTTGCAGGTTCACCTACAAGACGTTCTCCTGTCTTTGTAAATGCTACTACAGATGGTGTAGTTCTTGCTCCTTCTGTATTTGCGATTACGACCGGCTGTCCACCTTCCATAACCGCTACACAACTGTTTGTTGTACCTAAGTCAATACCAATGATTTTGCCCATTATGAAGACCTCCTGTTAATATAATAAAAATTGTATTTTGCTTTGTTATTTATATAAAGTGTATCGTAAATGCGGTACACGGTATATCTTAGTTTGCTACCTTTACCATGCTGTGTCTTACGACTGAGTCACGGTACATATATCCTTTCTGGAATTCCTCGGCTACTACATTTTCACCAAGTTCTTCATCCTCCACATGCATCACTGCATTGTGGAAATTCGGATCGAATTCCTGACCAACTGCTTCGATCGGTTTTACTCCGATTCCTTCCAGTGTGCTCATCATTTGTTTATAGATCTTATCCATTCCATCTACGAACGGATCATCTTTCTTTTCTTCCGGTACGGACTGAAGTCCGCGTTCAAAGTTGTCTACAATCGGAAGAATTTTTTCTACAACATCTTTGGCTCCGATCTCATACATCGCTGACTTTTCTTTTTCAGTACGCTTTCTGTAATTATCGAACTCAGCCATGTGTCTCGTAAGTTTGTCTGTCAGATCTGCGATCTGCTCATCCTTTTTATCTTTTTTATTCTTCTTTTCAAACAGCTTCTTTTTCTTTGGTTCTTCAGTATCTTCGGAATTCGTCTCTTTACCAACAGCTTCTTCCTCTGTTGCTTCGGTTTCTTCCGGTTCCTGCTCTTTGGCTTCTGCCTCCGCAGCTTTCTTTGCTTCTTCCACTGCTTCTTTTACCATTTCTTCATTACTCATCTTTTTATCCAATGGTTCTTCCACCTTTCTTACTTCTTATTCGAGCTTTTTCGGCTCATCCCTGTGGAATATGTCATCCAGCTCTGCCATCAGTGTCTTAAGCGTCTTCATGACATGTTCATAATCCATTCGCTTCGGTCCGATGATTCCGATGGTTCCCTGCATGCCCTCGCCCAACTCATATGTTGCTGTGACTACGCTGCAGTCTTTCATGTTCTCCACATTCGATTCATCTCCGATGTATACCTGAATGTCTCTGTCTTCACCGCCGTTTGCCATTGACTTTGTTACCAGAGCGGCAAGCTGCTGCTTTTCTTCAAAAGCACTGATGATCTCCTGTGCGCTCTGCTTATCACTAAGCTCCGGATACTTGAAAATATTCGTCGCGCCACTGGTGTAAATCTCCATGTCGTCATCCAGCTGGATCACATTCGCTACTGCATCCAGGACACTGCTCATCACACCACTGTGGATCCCTGCCTGTTCTTTCAGTCTTGCAATCACTCCCAGATTGATCTGCTCTAGTGAAGTTCCATTCAGCGAAGTATTCAGAAGCATATTCAGCTTCAATAGTGCTTCATTGCTGAGCGGCTCATCCAGTGTCACGATCTGGTTCTTTACAATGTTGCCTTCCATCACGATCACAACGATCAGCTGATGGTCATCAACCTGTGAAAGCTGGATAAATTTTAATTTGTTCCCGTTGTAAGTCGGAGTCGAAATCATCGTCGCATAATTCGTGTTGTTCGCAAGAACCTTTGCAACCTGCTTCAGAAGTTCTTCCATCTTGTCAGCCTTCTCAAGCATCTGACCTTTGATTTCGGTAATCTCCTGTTCTTTCTGGCTCATCAGCATATCCACATACCATCTGTAACCTTTATCCGACGGAATCCTTCCTGCTGATGTGTGAGGCTGCATGATATAACCAAGCTCTTCGAGATCTGCCATCTCATTCCGGATCGTTGCCGAACTTAAATTCAAATCCGTATACTTGGAAATCGTTCTGGATCCCACAGGCTCTCCGGTCTCAAGATAGTTCTTAATGATTGCATGTAAGATCTTCGTCTTCCGCTCACTAAGTTCCTGTATGGCTTCCATATGCTACCTCCTTTTTGTTATTAGCACTCGTTATGTCTGAGTGCTAACATTTTCTACGCTTATAAATGTACCACTTACTATTCACTTTGTCAACAGGGTTTATGATTTTTTTATTTTTAGTCCGGTTCCACCCGGATATGCTGTCGGATTCCAATTCAATCGGCAAACCATTCCGATGAGCCTCTGAAAGCGAACATTATGTCAGCAAAGGCTTCCATAATGTTCTGAGTCTCCTCTCCATTGCCTCAAATGAATTGGAATCCGACAGCATATCCGGGTGGAACCTCACTCAAGCCTATAATAATCGACTTGATTTGGGCGCTTACAGGACATACTATAAAGGATTTACTTGCTTCTTTAACAATACTGTATTGCGTGGGGCGGGACTTAATGGCTGCGCCATTTTCGTCCGCAAATATTGGGATCGGACTGTTTGAAGATGATGTATTTTCTACTTTCTGGGACTACGCTGTTTTTGTCTGCGAATTTTGGGATTAGGCTGTTTTGAGATGATGCATTTTCTACTTTCTGGGAGCTCCACACTTCCACTTAACCAACAACTGGCTGGAGCAACCGGTTTTTTCCGCACATCATCAGACTGGGGCGTCCCTTCTGTATGTTTTCTGTCTTCCAGGAAGTGGGTGGGGAGTTTGGGAGGAAAGGGGCGGGGCGACCAGGCAGAAAAGAAGGGATTCCAATTCATTTGAGGCAATGTAGATGAGACTCAAATCATTGTGGAAGCCATTTCTGACACAATGATTGCTTTCGGAGGCTCATCGGAATGGTTTGCCGATTGAATCGGAATCCCTTCTTTTCTGCCTGAACCGCCTGCTCCCTTCCTCCCAAACTCCCCACCCGACCGTCAAACAAAAAATACACACCCCAGCCTCCCGGTCTGATGGTGTGCATTTCTTCTATTATATATAGTACATATCCTGACTGTATTCACTGTATTCCTGATATTTTTGTTCGAGGTCAGAGAGAAACAGATTCTCAAGGATATCCTGTAGTCCTCTGTTCAGACGTTCGATAACTTCACTCTGTACAGCCTGAGCCGCAGCTCTTCCGTTCTCGGCGCCTTCTACATCCTCTTCTTCGATGAGATAATCACCTTCCAGCGCACGTAATATTTCCGCAACCGAAATCTTTGTGGCAGGCTTCGCCAACAGGTATCCCCCCTGCGGTCCTTTCACGCTTTTAATGATTCCGGCTTTTCTGAGTGCCGCAAATACCTGTTCCAGATACTGCGGTGAAATACTGTTACGCTCTGCAATTGCTGCAAGTGCAACATGGGATTCTTTTGAGTATACGGACAGGTCGATCAGTGCCCGAAGTCCGTATCTGCTTTTCTTTGAAAAATTCATATTCTACTCCGTGAAGAGCGGTGTGGAGTAATATCTGTCTCCGGTATCCGGAAGCAGTGCCACAATCGTCTTTCCTTTGTTTTCCGGACGTTTTGCAAGTTCGATCGCTCCATAAAGTGCGGCTCCCGAAGAAATTCCTACCAGGATTCCCTCTTTCTTTGCAAGCAGCTTTCCTGTTGCAAAAGCGTCATCATTTTCTACAGTAAATATTTCATCATATACAGTTGTGTTGAGTACGTCCGGTACAAATCCTGCTCCGATTCCCTGAATCTTGTGAGGACCACCTTTTCCTGTAGAAAGTACCGGTGAGCTTGCAGGCTCCAATGCAACGATCTTCACATCCGGATTCTGGGATTTCAGATATTCGCCGACACCGGTCAGTGTTCCACCTGTACCAACACCTGCGATAAACAGATCTACTTCTCCGTCTGTATCCTTCCAGATCTCTGGTCCGGTTGTCTTTCTGTGTACTTCCGGATTAGCCGGATTAACAAACTGTCCAGGGATATAGCTGCCCGGGATCTCTTTTGCAAGTTCATCTGCTTTTTCAATCGCACCCTTCATTCCCTTTACGCCTTCTGTCAGAACAATCTCTGCTCCGTATGCTTTCAGGATATTTCTTCTTTCTACACTCATTGTCTCCGGCATAGTAAGAATGATACGGTATCCTTTGACTGCTGCAATCGATGCAAGACCGATTCCCGTATTTCCCGAAGTAGGCTCAATGATAACAGAACCTTCTTTTAATAATCCTTTTTCCTCAGCATCCTCGATCATTGCTTTGGCAATTCTGTCTTTTACACTTCCGGCCGGGTTAAAATATTCCAGTTTCACAAGGATTCTTGCCTCTAATCCTAATTCTTCTTCAATATTTTTCACCTCTACAAGAGGAGTATTTCCAACAAGCTCTAAAGCACCATTATAAATTTTTGACATCGTAAGTTCTCCTTTCTTTCCTACTGTTTTGATAGGTTTAACTCGATGATGTCATTATATGCCTATAAAACCTATTTGTCAAGTATACTTTATATTTTTCTGATTTTCCAAATTTTACTCTTCCAGCAGAAACTCTACAAACACACTGTTGCTGACATCGATCCCCCGTTTTGTAAGCCATACTCTGTCATCATCCTGCTCAAGAAGCTTTAAGCTTTCCAGTTTGCAGATCGGTTCACCGTAAATATCCTCCAGACTTTTCCCAAAATACTCTGAAAATTCTTTTTTTGAGATTCCGTTCATTTTCCGCAGTCCAAGAAACATAAATTCCTCCATCTCCTCAGTTTCTGTCAGAAGCTCTGCCTGAAATTTGTTCCTGTAGGAATGTGCATACTCCCTTAACTGATCCGGGTTCGTGTAGCGACTCATTTTTCCTTTCAGCTTCCTGCATTTTCCAATCAGATCCCCGGGAACCAGAGATGCCGCACCAATTCCAAATCCCAGATACGGAATTCTCTCCCAATATCCCAGGTTGTGCCGGCAGGCATATCCCTCCTTAGCATAATTGGAAATCTCGTAACGGTGATATCCGTTCTTCTCCATCAGCGTTTCTGTATCCCAGTACATCTGACGCTCCGCATCCTCATCCGGAAGCTTTGGCCCTTCTTTTGCCTCGTCTTCTACATATTTTTTATAGAAAGTTGTTCCCTCTTCCAAGATCAGACTATATGCAGAAATATGCTCCGGGAAAAGTGCCATTACCTGCTCCAGTGTACGCCTCCAGCTTTCCACCGTCTGCCCCGGAATTGCCGAGATCAGGTCTACATTGATATTTGCAAAACCATTGGCTCTCGCCAGATGATATGCTTCCAGAAATTCTTCATAAGTATGGATTCTTCCAAGCAGACGAAGTTCCTCATCATTGACCGACTGCAGACCGATACTCAGACGGTTCACCCCTGCCTGTCTGTACTTTCGCAGTTTTTCTTCCGTTACCGTTCCCGGATTCATTTCCATAGTGATCTCTGCGTCCTCATCCAACGTAAATATTTCCCTGACCGTATCCATCAGCCGCCCAATCTGCTCACCGGTAAGAAGAGATGGGGTTCCGCCTCCGAAAAAAATGGAAATCACCCTGTAATTCTGCACTGTATCCGGACAGTTTCTGATCTCATCGACCAGCATTTTCACATATTCCTCTTTTTCCTTTTCTCCGGCCGGACCGGAAAGGAAATCACAATATGCACATTTTTTCACACAAAACGGAATATGAATATATAGTTCTAAAGGCTGCATCTGCTTTTCTCCTTTTCTGTGCAAAAGGCAGGAACCTTTCCCTCGGAAACCGCTCCTGCCTTTTTGTGTATACGATGAGCCAAGTACAGATTTGTGCTTGCAAAAGAATCTGTACTTGGCGAATGTACATCATCGAGCTGTTAAGCGAGATAGTGTACAAAGTATACGAATCGAGTAGGAGCCAGCCTGCTCGATTATCCTTTGTCTATCTATTTGTCGTCCAGTTTTAATACACTCATAAATGCCTTCTGTGGAATTTCTACATTTCCAACCTGGCGCATACGCTTCTTTCCTTCCTTCTGCTTTTCCAGAAGCTTCTTCTTACGGCTGATATCACCGCCGTAGCACTTGGCAAGTACGTCCTTACGCATGGCTCTTACTGTCTCACGGGCAATGATCTTGCTTCCGACAGCTGCCTGGATCGGAATTTCAAAAAGCTGTCTCGGAATCTCTTCTTTGAGCTTCTCACACATCTTTCTTCCTCTCTCATAAGCACTTCCCGCAAATACAATAAAGGAAAGAGCATCCACTTCTTCTTTGTTGATCAGGATGTCCAGCTTGACCAGATCAGATTTGACATAGCCGAGCATTTCATAATCAAAAGACGCATAACCACGGGATCTGGATTTGAGCGCATCAAAGAAATCATAGATGATCTCATTCAGAGGCAGGTGGTATTTCAATACCGCTCTGGTCTCTTCGATGTATTCCATTCCCTGATATTCGCCACGTCTTTCCTGACACAGATCCATGATCGCACCGATAAATTCGGATGTCACCATAATCTCTGCTTTTACCATCGGCTCTTCCATAAAATCAATTTCTGACGGATCCGGAAGATTAGACGGATTGGTCAGGTCGATCACTTCTCCGTTGGTCTTGTGCACCTTGTAGATAACGCCCGGCGCAGTTGTCACCAGATCCAGATTGTATTCTCTCTCCAGTCTCTCCTGAATGATCTCCAGATGCAAAAGTCCAAGGAAACCACAGCGGAAACCAAATCCCAGCGCAAGAGAGGTCTCCGGTTCAAACTGAAGTGCCGCATCGTTGAGTTGCAGTTTTTCCAGTGCATCTCTCAGATCCGGGTATTTGGAGCTGTCTGCCGGATACATTCCGCAGTACACCATCGGGTTGACCTTTTTATATCCCGGAAGAGGCTCAGAACATGGATTTTCCGCACCTGTTACGGTATCACCCACACGGGTGTCCTTTACATTTTTCAGGCTGGCTGTAAAATATCCAACCATTCCTGCTGAAAGCTCATCGCAAGGGATAAACTGTCCGGCACCAAAATATCCAACCTCCACAACATCAGCAGTTGCACCTGTCGCCATCATATGAATCGGCATTCCTTTCGTGATACATCCTTCTTTGATACGGCAGAATACGATAACGCCTTTATACGGATCATAGAGAGAATCGAAAATCAGTGCCTGAAGCGGTGCATCTGGATCTCCTGTCGGAGAAGGGATCTTTGTCACGATCTGTTCCAGAACCTGATCTACATTAAGCCCTGTCTTTGCCGAGATCAGTGGTGCATCCTGCGCTTCAATTCCGATCACATCTTCAATCTCTTCGATCACACGCTGCGGCTCTGCGCTTGGAAGATCGATCTTGTTGATAACCGGCATGACATCCAGATCATGGTCCAGTGCCAGATATACATTTGCCAGTGTCTGCGCTTCTACGCCCTGTGCCGCATCAACGACCAGGATCGCTCCATCACAGGCTGCAAGACTCCGTGACACTTCATAGTTAAAGTCTACGTGTCCCGGAGTATCGATCAGGTTAAAGATATATTCCTCCCCATCCTTTGCCTTATAAACTGTGCGGACTGCCTGTGATTTGATTGTGATACCACGTTCTCTTTCCAGATCCATGTTATCCAGCACCTGGGCCTGCATCTCTCTGCTGGTCAGAAGACCTGTCTGTTCGATAATACGGTCCGCCAGTGTGGATTTTCCATGGTCAATATGTGCAATAATACAAAAATTCCGAATCTTTTTCTGATCCATATGCATATTTTCAGTCTCTCCTTTTTCTTCTTATCTATATCTGATTACTTTTCCCGTTTGCTACTGTACTGCACCAGAAAGAGTTCCACCGAGAGGATATCTCCCATCTTTCCGGTTTTTACATCTTCTTCCGTCTGTACACCGGCTTCTACGATCCCACGCAGCTCTTTCCTGGTAAATGCCTTCGCCTGTGCCCGGTACTTTCCTACCAGGAATGGCATGATTCCCACCTTGGCGGCAATCTCTTTTTGCGGAATCCCAGTACGGTCCATCTCTTTTACCTCCATCAGGATACGGAACTGTCTGGTCAGCAGGTAGAGGATCCGCATCGGCGGTTCCTTCAGTGTCAGAAGATCATAATAGTAATCCAGCGCTTTTTTCTGCTCTTTTGCTGCAACTGCATCTACCATATCAAAAATATGGTTTCCGATCTGCGTAGTACAGATTTCATCAATATCTGCTGCCGTGATCTCCGTGTGATTCATGCAGTAACAGAATAATTTTTCCAGCTCCTGCCCGAGATTCTCCATGTCATTACCAGTCTTTGCAAGCAGATAGCGCACTGCTGCCTCCGACATCTGAAGCTTCTCCTTTTTCGCCATCCCAAGGATCCAGCGGATCAGTGTCTTTTCATCCTGCCGCTTCAGTTCTACAATATGACCTTTCTCCTTGATCGCTTTGTAGAGCTTTCCTCTCTTATCCAGCTCTGATTCCACAAAGATCATATAAGTGGTCTCCGGCATGTTCTTCAGATATTCTGCCAGCTCCGGTGTCGCATTTTTCAGAAAACCGGTATTTTCCAGAACGATCAGCCTGCGCTCTGCAAAAAAAGGTAAGGTCTCGGCAAGGTCGATAATCTCTTTCGGGTTCGTGTTCTTTCCCTCAAAATAACGATAATTCATCGTGTCACCTTCCGGAACCATCGCTTTGACGAAACGGTTTTTATATAATTTTTTCAGATAAGCTTCTTCTCCGTACAGAAGATAAATCTGCTTAAACTGTCCTGTCTTTAAATCTTCATTCAAACTTTTCATGGACTTTGGATACCATATTTCCTTCCATCTGTATACATACTGACAGCACCTCTGTCTTTCGTATTATATAGGCTTACGCCCCATTTTGCAAGTCTTTCCAGTGTTTCCGCATGCGGATGTCCATAACGGTTTTCTTTTCCGGATGAACAGAATGCTGCCCGTGGTCGGATCACTTCCAGAAGCTCTTCGCCGGTCGCATTTCTTGATCCGTGGTGTCCGACTTTCAGCAGATCATAACACGCCGGAAGTTCTCCTTTTTTCCGGAGATTCTTTATTCTCTCTGCCAACAGCTCTTCTCCGGTATTTTCCAGATCTCCGGTAAAAAGCATGGTAATTTTTCCATATTGCAGGTGAAGTACCAGAGAATTTTCATTTCCATTTTCAGATGGCTCACCTTCTCCAGGCCAGAGACAACGCATCTTCAATTTTCCAGACAGAAAAATAGTATCCATCTCCATTACCCGTACCTTCGTTCCTGCTTCTTCTGCCAGATTACATAATTTAATAAGCCTTTCATCCCAATATTTCTGTTCCGGAAAAATCAGATACTGGATTTCTACTCCATACTTTCTCCGTTCCAGAAGTTCTTCCACTGCATTTAAGTGATCCACATCCCCATGCGTCACCCACACATAATCCAGCCTCTTCACGCCCCGGAATTTTAAAAATGGTTCCAACCGGTATCTTCCTGCTGCATCTACCGAACTGCTTCCGCCGTCGATCAGGTAATTTTTTCCGTTTCCGTCCCGAAAGAAAAAACAGTCGCCCTGTCCCACATCCAGCATAGTCAGCTCCATCTGCCCTCGTTTCCACTTTGGGATCCCGAGCAGGATGAGCAGGATCCCAGCTGTCACAAGCTGTCTTACCACCTGTTTCCCGGTTTGTCCGCCCTCTTTCTTTTCCTTCCTTTTTCTCCACAAATAAAATAGAAGAACCCCATAATAACAGGCAATCTGCCAGAGCCGTGGTCTTCCCGGAATCCACCTTGCCCCCGGAAGTTCCAGGAGCAGACCGCTCCCTTTTTCATAAAAAAGCAAAATCCACTCTGTTATTTTCCAAAGTGCGCTCTGCATTATATCTCCTGCCCCACACGGAATCAGCATGACTGCCATCCCTGCACTCCCGCAAAGCAGAAGCACGGATGCCATCGGAATTACCAGAAGATTCCAGGCTGGCGCATACAGGCAGGTTTCATAATAGTGCCACAATGTAACTGGCAGCAGAAAAGACCAGAGCCTCACCGACATCCGGACACTGTCTGAAAATCTGCCTTTTTTATTTCCCGAACCAATCAGATAGATACCGAGAACCGCAGCAAAAGAAAGCTGGAACCCTGCCGTAAAAAGCCGCAACGGATTTGCCAGAAGCAAACCAATTTCCGCAATCCCAAGTGCCGTCAATCCATCGTATTCCCTTCCTGTCAGCTCTGCTCCCATCCGGATCAGAAACATGGCAAACGCCCGCAATGCCGAAACACTCATTCCAGTCATCACCACATAACTCCCAAGAAGCAGACTTCCCACTACACCGGCCTGTAAAATAGAAAATCCGGTTTTCCTAAGTCCCCGGTAAAGTCCGTTGCCCAAAAAAGAAATATGCAGACCGGATATAGCCAGCAGATGCCCGATCCCTGCCACCCGGTAAAGTTCTTTCACTTTCTCTTCTGTATAAAAAGAATCTCCCAAAAGAACCGCACACAAAATACCCCCTCGACGCTTTCCCATCTCTCTGCAGATCTCATCTGCGGTCCGGTTCCTAAACTGCCACAGCTTTTCCCGGAGGGAAGTCTTTTTCACCTGTTTTTCCAGAACCTTCCCTTTCCATAAGACTGCCTGGATATTCTGCTGCTTATAATAATTTTTCTGGTCAAAATTGCCCGGATTGGCCGCCGGATCAAAAAATCCCACATTGCCTTTAACCAGGATCCGCTGTCCGATTTCCGGACCATTTCCCTTTTCATCCAGATAGACAAGCATCCTCTCGTCAGCAACTGCTTTTCCATTCCCCATCTCTCTGATCTGTATTTTTTTCAGATACAGGATCAGTTTTTCTTCTTTTCTGGTTTTCTGATAAACCTCTCCTTCCACCATCACTTCTTCCGACTCTTTCCAGAGCTTCTCACACCTTGACACACCGAGTCTTCCAAAAATCTTTCCTCCCCCTGTCAGATACAGTACCAGAATCAGTCCTGCCAGAAGTATTCCGGCAAAACCAAGTCTTCGCTTGATCAACCGATCAATCCTCCTTTATCATTTCCTGGTTTCTGCTCAGAGGTTCATCCAGCTTTATACTCTCCTGATATACAATACTGCTGTCTCCGTTGATTGAAATCTGTACTTCAGAGACATTTCCACCATCGATCACTGAATTTACGATGGAATAGATCACCGTCTCCGGACTGACTCCCGGAGCAATGTTCCGAAGTCCTTCATCAAAATTCAGATAGCAGATATGATCTTTGATCGACACACCCAGCAGCTTTGTTCCTTTTGGTATGGTAGCAAGCAGTCTGTTATTGGATGGTCCTCGCATCAGCTGTTCCACTACAACCCGTTCCTTCGACTCATTGCTGTTATACCGCACCGTATCCTCTTCCTTTTGCAGCTTTTCTCCAGATGAATCTGCATAATACAGCGTAAGCTTCATCTCCTGGAAAGAGTTAATAGAAGAGCCTGTGTTCTGTACAAAATCTTCTGCCTGCTGGTATCCATAAGTATTCCCTTTTTTATCCGTAAGTGGCGTTCCATCTACACAGATCATCACCAGATCCACTCCATCGATCTGCGTCAGTGAACGGACAAGCGCTGCCCTGCACAGAACCTCTCTTACCGTATCCATCTTTCCGTAAGCAGCATTATAGTACAGGATCAGCTTTTCATCCTCCAGAGTGTATCTCTCCAGTTTTACCTTTTTCGGCAATGCCGCCTGTGCCTTCACCTCGTCATCACACTTCTGCAGCGCAGACAGCATTCCTTTTACTTCTTCGTCCACCGACTTTCCTGTTCCATCGTAGTCCTTCGGAACCAACGCCGTTCCGCTCTGGTTAATCTGGTAAATCGTGTATTTTGCATCTGCTTTCTGCTCCTTTTTTCTGCATCCCACAATGCTTGTAAGAAGACACATTGCAAGAAGAATGCTTATGATCTGGTAAATTTTTTTCATTCTTCTCATCCTTCCCTCTTGATATAAGTAAGCGGGATCCGGACTGTAAATGTCGTTCCCTCTCCCGGTTCACTGTAGACCTTGATCGCACCGCGGTGCATGACAACCGCATTTCTTGCAATCGAAAGCCCAAGACCGGTTCCGCCGATCTCACGAGAATGGGATTTGTCCACACGGAAAAATCGCTCGAATATATGATCCGTATCTTCTTTCGGAATCCCGATTCCAGAATCCGCAACCTTCAGATAAAAATACTTATGATCCGCATTTAAAGACACGTGTACCCATCCGTTCTCTTTATTGTACTTGATCGCATTTTCCACCAGATTCGTGATCACAAGTGCAATCTTTACCTCATCAATCTCCGCTGTCACCGGACGAAAACTCTCAAATACCAGCTCAATATTACTTTTTGCCGCAAGTGGCTGTAATCTTTTGAGAATCCGTTCTACCAGTTCATTAACATCCTGACTCTTAATATTTAAGTTTGCACCCTTCTTATCTAGTTTTACAAGATCCAGAAGGTCATTGATGATCTTATTCTCCCGCTCGATTTCTTCGGACAAATCACCCATGAATTCCCGGTAAATCTCCGTCGGTGCATCCGGCTGCATCAGCAGTGAATCCGCCAGCACCTTCATAGAGGTCAACGGTGTCTTCAACTCATGGGATACATTTGCCACGAACTCTTCTCTCGATGCATCCAGTACTTTATAGCGGTCCCACAGCTTATTAAATGCATTGGAAATCCGTTCCGTTTCATCGTAAGCATTTTCATGGAGATAATTATCTCCATAGCCTCCTGCCATCTCCTCGATCGATTGAGACATCCTTTTCAGCGGCCTTACAAGCAGCATACCGATGATTGCTGCTAAAAAGATCCCGATAATACTGATTGCAACCGTTGCAATTCTTGCCTTTGACTGCAATGCCTCTACATTGTCACGCAGACTGTCTGTAGAAACACTGACCAGAATCATTCCTTTTACCGGCTCTTCCCCTTTTTTGACCGGGACTGCCACTTCAATGTACCGGCTCTTTCTGTCATAACTTGCCGGCTTCTCGCCGCGGAAGCATTTGACTACATCCTCGGAAATGATCGTCTTTCCCTCCTCCAGATCATAGGTATCTTCCACAATCCGGAATTCATCATCAATAACAAGCACTCTTCCATTGTAAATATTGGATAACTGTGATAGTTCTGTATCGATCACATCAGAAACTCCCGTTTTCAGATAATCAGAATTGACCAGCTGATTACTCAGAATCGTACACTGGTTTTGAATCTCTGCTGTGCGCACGGATACGGTTCTCTGATCATAGCTTTGCAGAATCGCATTCATCAGGATCACACTGGATAATATGACAAATACGCTCAGGATCACCGTTACCCGCACTTGCAGACTTTTTATGAATTTTGGTACAAAAAATTTAACCCCTGAAATAATAGCCAACTCCCCACTTTGTGTAAACGTATTTCGGATCACTTGGATTTACTTCAATCTTCTCGCGCAGTCGTCTGATATGTACATCTACCGTTCTTGCATCTCCCGGATACTCATATCCCCAGACAATATTCAAAAGACTTTCCCTGCTGTAAACCTTATTCGGATTCATTGCAAGAAGCTCCAGAAGATCAAATTCTTTTGCGGTAAGATTCAGTTCCCTGTCCCCGGAAAAAACTCTCCGGCTTTCACAGTCGATCTTCAGATCTCCCTTTACCACAACTTTACCGCTCGCGCTCATCCCATCTTTTTTAGCGACCCTGCGCATGATTGCCTTCATTCTGGCCTTAACCTCAAGAATGTTGAACGGCTTTGTGATGTAATCATCTGCGCCATATTCCAACCCGAGGATCTTGTCCATATCCTCGCCCTTCGCAGTGAGCATGATGACCGGTACATCTGAGAAATCACGGATCTGTCTGCATACTTCAAATCCATCGTATTTTGGAAGCATGACATCCAGAAGAATCATATCATACTCTTTTCTTTTTACCATCTCAAGTGCTTCCTCACCGTCGTATGCGCAGTCAACTTCCATATCATCCTGTTCCAGGCTGAATCTCAGTCCTTTCACGATCAGCTTTTCATCATCTACTACCAATACTTTTCTGCCCATCTTGCGCACTCCTCTACTCTACCGTTATCTGCTCCCGGATCTTCTGAAAGATTCCTTCCTTGATCCCGTCCACTTTCTTCAGATCCTCTATCTTCCTGAATCCACCGTTTGTCTCTCTATAAGCAATAATTGCTTCCGCGCGGGACTCGCCAATCCCGCTTAAGCTTAAAAGTTCAGCCTTTGTCGCGGTGTTCAGGTTTATTATTCCTGTGTCTTTTCCCATCCCGGCATCTGCCATATCCGATGGTGAATCTTCTTCTTTCAAAGTCTGTTCTTCTTCTCTGGATGGCACATAAATCCTTTGTCCATCTGTCAGATGTGCTGCCTGATTCAGATAAACCTGTCCTGCTGCCTCCGTCAGACCTCCCGCTGCTTCTATGGCATGCGTGATGCGGTCTCCTTCCTGCAGTTCATATACACCGGGTGATGCCACCTCGCCACATACATACACCCAGATCGAACCTTCTTTTTCTTCACCACCCGGATCTGCTTTTTCCTTATCCGGCTTTTCTTCGGCAGCCTTTGATTCTGCCTCGTTTTTCTTATCCCCGGCATCCGCTTCTGCAGCAGCCACACTGGTAAAGGTCTCTTCTTTTTCATGGCATGCTGACAGCATACAGCTGATTCCAAGGAAAATTCCACATATTTGATATAAAATCTGTCTTCTTTTCCGCATACATACTCCTTTTCCGCAGAGCATGTCCCCTCGTACTTCCAAGACATGATTATTGTAACGAATTTTTTTCCAAAAGACAACCTATTTCCACTGAAAAATTGTCGTGCCGATCAGAGCGATCCCCATACCGATCACTTTTCTCCAGGAAAATGGCTCTTTTTCCACACCAAATAATCCCACCAGTTCAATCAGATACGCTACAATAAGCTGAGACATAACGATCAGAAGTGCCGCCTTTGCAGGCCCGAGCTGCGCCATACTTTTGATCACGGTCCAAGTGATCCCTGCTCCGATCACACCGCCAAGCAGCATATATTTAGGCTGCACCTCTCCTATCGTGGCAATACTGTCCCTTCCCATGATCAGCCACATTACCAGGCAGATGGCAAATGCACTAAGCTGCACCCAGGCATTACTCACCCACATTCCTGTCGTCTTTGTTACCTGTGTGTTAAATACCCCCTGCACACTCATCAGCGCTCCCGACAGCAGGGCAATAAAAAATCCGGTCATCTTTCATACCTCCTTTTCTTCTGAAAGTATATCCGATGACCGGCTCTTTTATTCTCTTATTTTTATCAGGCACCGACTTTATGCAAGTGCTTTTTTCAGGATCTCTACCATCTCATCTACCTGTTCTTTACCGATAACAAGCGGTGGGATCATTCGGATCACATCTGTTCCAGCTCCGATGATCAGAAGTCCTTCTTCCAACGCTTTGGCTGTCACTTCACCCAGCGGCTTGGTGATCTGAAGTCCCTGGATCAATCCTCTTCCCTTTACTTTAACGGCTGCATCGCAGGTATCCACGATTTCCTGCAGTTTCTGTGTCAGATATGGTGCGATTTCATTGACATGATCGAGCATATGCTCTTTTTCAAAGATCTCAATAGTCTTGCTGACCGCTGCACAGCAAAGTGGGTTTCCACCATATGTAGTTCCGTGATCTCCCGGTACCAGCGAATTATCTGCAACTTCTTTTGTCATCGCAAATGCGCCGACCGGAACACCGCTTCCGATTGCTTTCGCCATTGTCATGATATCCGGTGTGATTCCCATCTGCTGCCATGCAAACCATGCACCGCTTCTTCCCATACCACACTGTACTTCATCGCAGATCATCAGGATTCCGTTCTCATCACAGATCTTACGGATTCCCTGCATAAATTCTTTTGTCGCTGCGTTGATTCCGCCTTCACCCTGGATTGTTTCCAGAATGATCGCGCAGGTCTTATCATTTACCAGTGCTTTTACACTGTCAAGATCATTGTAGATTGCAAAATGTACACCAGGCATAACCGGTTCAAATGGCTCTCTGTATTCTTTGTGTCCGGTAAGTGCTACCGCACCCATACTTCTGCCGTGGAATGAATTCTCCATTGCAATAAATTCATAACGTCCGGTTTTTTTTGTGTACGCATATTTTCTTGCAGTTTTGATCGCACCTTCGATTGCTTCTCCACCACTGTTTGTGAAGAATACCTTGTACATACCGGTGATCTTTTTCAGATCTTCTCCTGCTTTACCGCAGGTTGTATTATAATACAGGTTTGATGTATGGATCATCTTGTCAATCTGAGCCTTTAATGCATCATTAAATTCCTTGTTGTTATATCCCAGAGAAGATACTGCATATCCTGCTGAAAAATCCAGATATTTCTTTCCTTCCGGATCATAGAGGTATGCGCCGTCTCCATGGTCCAATACAACCGGATAACGGTTATAAGTTTTTAAAATCGCGTCGTCCTCTTCCTGCATATACTGATTTGCCATAAGAATTACCTTCTTTCTTTGTCTTCCCTTTAATCTTCTTCACCGTTTCTTAAAATTGCAGTTCCGATACCTTTCTTCGTGAAAATCTCAAGAAGCAGGCAGTGCGGAATTCTTCCATCCAGAATATGGACTCTGGACACTCCGTTTTCAATCGCTCCTACACAGTTCTGCAGTTTCGGGATCATTCCTCCGGAAATTGCTCCGCTTTCGATCAGTTCATTCGCCTGATCTACAGTAAGAGCTGTGATCAGAGAAGATTTATCCTCGTAGTCTCTGTATACCCCTTCAATATCAGAGAGGAACGCAAGCTTCTCAGCATGAACCGCTTTTGCGATCGAATAAGCTGCATCATCCGCATTGATATTATAAGTGTTGTAATCATCATCGATTCCAACCGGGCATACGATCGGGAGAAAATCTTTATCCAGAAGATCCAGAAGAACCTCTGCATTGACCTTCTTGATATCTCCTACAAATCCAACGTCCTGTCCTGTCATTGAAAGCTTTTTATCAACTCTTAAAAGTCCGCCGTCTTTTCCACTGACACCGATAGCACGGACACCAAGTTCTTCGACCATACGAACCAGATTTTTATTAACCTTGTTCAGTACCATCTCTGCAATTTCCATGGTCTCTGCGTCCGTCACACGAAGTCCGTCGATGAATTTCGGCTCCATTCCGGCTTTACTTACCCATTTACTGATCTCTTTTCCACCGCCATGAACGATGATCGGTTTGAATCCAACCAATTTCAAGAATGTAACATCCTTGATGACATTTTTCTGGAGTTCTTCGTCCAGCATTGCACTTCCACCGTATTTTACAACGATGATCTTACGGTTGAAACGCTGAATATAAGTAAGCGCCTCAATCAGAACTTCTGCTTTGTCCAGATACTGCTGCATATCCTGATCCATTTTGCTTACCTCCTAGCTTCTGTAATCTGCATTGATGTCAATATATCCGTGAGTCAGGTCACATCCCCATGCGGTTGCGCTTTCGCTTCCCATCTTCACATCAGCAACTGCTTTTACTTCTTCCTGTGAGAGGATCTCCGTTGCTTTTTCTTCACTGTAATCTACCGCTGTACCATTTTCGATAATCTGGATCTTTCCTGCCTTGCTCTCGAAGAACAGATCCACCTTTTCCGGGTCAAACTGTGCTCCGGAATATCCCATTGCACAGAGGATTCTTCCCCAGTTTGCATCATGTCCTGCAATTGCTGCCTTGGTAAGATTTGAGCATACGATTGATTTTGCAAGTGTCTTTGCAGTCTCTTTTGTATCTGCACCAACTACAGTTACTTCAAATAAAGCAGTTGCTCCTTCTCCGTCCCCTGCGATCTTCTTTGCAAGGTATTCGTTGATCTCATGCAATGCTTCCGCAAAGGTTTTATAGCTTTCACTGTCTACCGTGATCACTTCATTTTCAGCCATTCCGTTTGCAAGAAGAACTACAGAATCATTTGTAGAAGTATCTCCGTCTACGGAAATCATATTGTATGTATCATTGACATCATCACTGAGGGCTTTCTGCAGTGCCTCTTTTGTGATTGCTGCATCTGTTGTGATAAAGCTGAGCATGGTGCACATATTCGGATGGATCATACCAGATCCTTTTGCCATACCACCGATGGTAACGGTCTTTCCGGCAACCTCGATCTCTACTGCGATCTGTTTTTCACAGGTATCAGTCGTCATGATTGCTTTTGCTGCCTCAGTTCCGTTTGCCAGTGTATCATTTTTCTTTTCAGCAAGAGCCTTTACCCCTGCCACGATGCGATCAATTGGAAGCTGCTTTCCGATGACACCGGTCGATCCGATCAGTACACCGTCTGCATTAATTCCAAGAGCTTCTGCTGCCGCATCTGCTGTGTCCTTGCAGTAGCCAAATCCTTCCGCACCGGTACATGCATTGGCAATTCCGGAATTGACGATCACAGCCTGTGCTTTCGCACCGCTCTTTACAACCTGCTGATCCCATTTTACGCATGCTGCCTTTACAACGTTTGTAGTAAATGTTCCTGCACATTCACATGGAACCTGGCTGTAGATCATTGCCATGTCGGTTCTGTCCTGATATTTGATCTTTGCTGCTGTTGATGCTGCCTCAAATCCTTTTGCTGCGGTCACACCGCCTTCGATAATCTTCATCGTATATAGCCTCCTTTAGCCCTCTTCGATAAATGCTGTAATATTTTCCTCATTTAAAACAAACTCATAGTAGTTGACATCCGGTCTCTTGGTCCATCCGATCGTATTCCAGAACGTATTGCCGATATCATTCTTGGTAAATGCGATCAGTGTGATCTTGTTGATATGTTCCTCTTTCAGAGCTGACATTGCATAGGCAACCATGCTCTTTCCGATCCCATGACAGCGGTACGCCGGATCTACACATACATGATAAAAACATCCGGTTCTTCCGTCGTGTCCGCAGAGGATTCCTCCTACTACTTTTCCGTCTATTTCGGCGATCACACTGGTTGTCGGATTCCTTTTCAGGAATCGTTCCACGCCTTCTTTTGAATCATCTATGCTCCGGATTCCAAATCCTTTGATTCGCATCCAAAGTGCATGAAGCTGGTCATAATCTTCTACTGTCATCGCACGAATAATTGTTGTCATATATTTTCCATTCCTTTTCTTTTTCTGCCGTGTTCTACGGGAACATCGGAACCAGATCAAGACCTTCACTTTCCGGAAGTCCGAAGATCAGGTTCATGTTCTGTACAGCCTGTCCTGCTGCACCTTTTACCAGGTTGTCGATCGCACCCATCATAATGATACGGTTTGTTCTCGGATCGATCTTAAATCCGATATCGACATAATTACTTCCTTCTACCCATTTTGTTTCCGGGTAAACATCTTTCTCCAGAACGCGGACAAATTTTTCATTTGCATAATATTTATCGTAAACTGCTTTTACTTCTTCCCAGGTAACATCCTTTGTAAGCTTCGCGTACTCTGTTGCCAGGATTCCTCTGTTCATCGGAACCAGATGCGGTGTAAAGTTGATCACAACCTCTTTGCCGCTCGCATATCCAAGCTGTTCCTCGATCTCCGGTGTGTGTCTGTGTGTTGCCACACCGTATGCTTTCATATTCTCATTGACTTCACAGTACAGGTTCGGAACCTTTGCACCTCTTCCTGCTCCGGATGTTCCGGACTTGGCATCAATGATCAGCGTATCCATATCGATCAGTCCTTCTTTTGCCAGCGGATAAGCAGTCAGGATGGAGCATGTTGTATAGCATCCAGGATTGGCGATCAGTCTTGCGCCTTTTATATCTTCTCTGTTCACTTCACACAGTCCGTAAACTGCTTCTTCGATAAACTGCGGGCTCTTGTGCTCAATACCGTACCATTTTTCGTAAGTCTTGACATCTTTGATACGGAAATCTGCGCTCAGGTCGATGATCTTAACCTTTGATAAGATTTCTTCATTAACTAATGATGCGCACAGTCCCTGTGGAGTTGCTGTGAAAATCACATCTACCTGATCTGCAAGTTGTTCCATATTATCATCTAAACATACCGCATCTACGATCTGAAACATATTGCGGTATACATCTGCATATTTCTTATCGATATAGCTTCTTGAGCCAAACCATTTAATTTCTACGTCTTTATGTCCTGTTAAAATGCGAACCAGTTCTCCTCCGGCGTAACCGGTAGAACCGATGATTCCTGCTTTAATCATGTAAACCATCCTTTCGTAAATGCCGTATTTGTGTATAGATAGGCATAATCATAAATACTATAAACCCATTAATCCCTATTGTAAAGGGGTTCGCGGGAATTGGGGGAATGTTTTTTTGATTGGTGCGGGGACGCTCCTGCGCTAAATATGTTTGCACGCAACCGCGCTTGCGCTTGCCATGCATGCCTAAAGAAATATCCAGTGGATATTTCTTCGGCGCGTCTCAAACGCAGCGGTACTAGGCTCGGCTTTGCTTACGCTCGCCTTGCCAAGTGCCGGCGTTTTCGAGGGGTTGCTTAGCAAAGATATTTCGCGCAGGAGCTGTGCACTGACGAATGGAAACATTTTTCGATTGGTTTAGTATACATGGTTTTATTTTGGAAAGCAAGTGGTTTTTTGATTTTTATGCATGTTTCTGTGTATTTTTATGTATAATTTCTTATTTTTATGCATTTATATTTATTTTTATGCATTGTTATGCATTTTTATTATTATAAGATACATTAGGTCTGTATTCTTTTTATTGACTATTTTAGGAAAATTCAGTTAGTATTAAGGAAGTGATTGTAAAGGAGTTGTTATTTTATGGAACGGGATCTTACTTCGGGGAGTGTTTTTCGGAATGTGATTTATTTTTCGCTGCCTTATTTTTTATCTTATTTTTTGCAGACGCTTTATGGGATGGCGGATCTTTTTATTGTTGGGCAGTTTGATGGGGTTGCCAGTACAACAGCGGTTTCGATTGGGAGCCAGGTGATGCATATGTTGACGGTGATGATCGTGGGGCTTGCGATGGGGGCTACGGTTTCAATCGGGCAGTCTATTGGAGCAGGCGATAAGAAAAGGGCTTCTGTGTTTGTGGGAAATACGGTGACTTTGTTTATGGGGATTTCTCTGGTGCTGGCAGTTTTGCTTCTGTTTTTTGTAAAGCCAATTGTTTCGGTGATGTCTACGCCTGCGGAGGCTGTTTCCGGGACAGCAGCTTATCTGACGATCTGTTTTCTCGGGATTCCTTTTATTACGGCGTATAATGTGATCAGTTCGATTTTCCGCGGACTCGGGGATTCTAAAAGTCCGATGTATTTCATCGCAGTTGCATGTGCGGTGAATATTATACTGGATTATCTGTTTATCGGATTTTTCCATCTGGGAGCTTCCGGTGCTGCGCTTGGCACAACACTTTCCCAAGCGTGCAGTGTTCTGTTTGCACTGATTGCCATTAAACGTAAGCAGACCGGACTTTCTCTTTCCGGAGACTGTTTCCGCCCACAGAAAAAACCGCTTGGCAAAATTCTGAATATTGGGATTCCGGTAGCGCTTCAGGACGGATTTATTCAGATTGCTTTCATTGTTATTACGATCATTGCCAACCGGCGCGGACTGAACGCAGCCGCTGCTGTCGGCATTGTGGAAAAAATCATCAGCTTTCTGTTTCTGGTTCCGTCTTCCATGCTTTCGACTGTTTCTGCACTCGCAGCTCAGAATATCGGTGCCGGAAAGTATGACCGTGCAAAGCAGACGCTTCGCTATGCCATGATGATCGCCATTGGATTTGGTCTGGTCGTCTCTATATTGATCCAGTTTATCGCAGCTCCGGTTGTCGGACTTTTCACTGCAGACGCAGCCGTTATTCTTCTCGGCGCGCAGTACATTCGCGGATATATCTGGGATTGTATTTTTGCCGGCGTTCATTTCAGTTTCAGCGGATACTTCTGTGCATGCGGAAAATCTGGAATTTCATTTTTACATAACCTGATCGCTATTTTGTGCGTGCGTATTCCGGGTGTTTATCTGACTTCAAAAATTTTCCCGCATACACTGTTTCCAATGGGACTCGCAACCGCTACCGGCTCCTTATTGTCTGTGATCATCTGCATCATTGCTTACCGATGGTTATGTGAAAAATCCGGAAAATAGAATACAGGATCGGACTCTTACGGATTTCTCCAGATCATCAAAAATGGTGACTCACTACGAGCCACCATTTTGATGATCACTTATCTGATATGCGCTTCTTCATGTGCAAGCAGCCATTCTTTCTTTTCAAGTCCACCGGCATATCCGGTCAGGCTTCCGTCGCTTCCGATGACCCGGTGACAAGGAATAATCACAGAGATCGGATTATGTCCGACCGCACCTCCGACTGCCTGCGGCGAGATACTTTTCGCGCCCCGTTTTACTGCAAGGATCTTTGCAATCTTTCCATAAGTAATGGTACATCCATATGGGATTTTTGCGATAATCTTCCATACTTCTTTTCGGAAATCACTTCCTGCAGGTGCAAGAGGAAGTTCTTCCGGATCCGGATCCTGCCCTGCAAAATACCGATCCAGCCAGTACTCTGCCTGATCCAGTACCGGCAAGTCTTTCTTCTCCTCAAAATCTTCTATAATCTTGTCCATATAGTATTTCTGTCCTTCAAACCATGCACCAACAAGTACATCCTCCCGTGCTCCAAGCGTAATTTTCCCAATCGGCGAATCATAGTAGCTTACATACAGCATTTTTCATTCTTCCCCTTTTTCATCCGTCCTGATACCTATGTTTTTGAGGATTGCGAGAGTGCAAAGCACGTAGCAATCTGGTATCAAAGGGGTCAAAATACCTTTGGACCCCAACATCTTAAAAATAAAAACAAAATTCCTTAACTTTTGTACCATTCAAATTATAAAATGGAGATTTTTTCCTGTCAATCTTCTTATCCGCGAATTTGTCCATTTCCAAAGATCACATACTTTTTCGTGGTAAGGGCTTCCTGCCCCATCGGTCCGCGGGCATGAAGCTTCTGGGTACTGATTCCGATTTCCGCCCCGAATCCAAATTCGTTTCCGTCAGTAAATCTGGTTGACGCATTGACATACACTGCCGCCGCATCTACCCTCTCCTGAAAATACAGTGCATTTGCATAATCCTTCGTGATAATCGTCTCGGAATGTCCGGTGTTCCATTTGTTGATGTGCCGGACGGCATCACAGATAGCTGGAACAATTTTTACAGAAATAATCGCATCCAGATATTCCTGTCCCCAGTCGCTTTCCTGTGCCCAAGCGATCCGCTCATCAATCTGCCTTGTCGCTTCGTCTCCCCGGATCTCTACCCCTTTTGCCGAAAGCCGGTCACAGATCACCGGAAGCGCCTCCTCTGCAATTTTCTCATGAATCACTAAGGATTCACATGCATTGCATACACCAAGTCTCTGCGTCTTTGCATTCTCGATAATCTCCGCTGCCATCTGGACATCAGCAAATTCATCCACATAAATATGGCAGTTCCCCGTCCCAGTCTCAATCACCGGAACCGTACTGTTCTCCACCACAGATGCAATCAGTGAAGCACCTCCTCTTGGGATCAGTACATCCAGATAGTCCTTCATCCGCATCATTTCCATAGCCGACTCCCGGCTGGTATCTTCAACCAGAATCAGCGCATCCGGTTCCATTCCCTTTTTCGCAAGTGCCCCACGGATTACCTCTGCTATAGCCCTGCAGGAATTTGCTGCTGCACTTCCTCCTTTTAAAACGGCGACATTTCCGGTCTTAAAGCAGAGTCCAAAGGCATCTGCAGTCACATTCGGACGGGCTTCATAAATGATTCCAACAACACCAAGCGGAACTCGTTTTTCTCCGATCTGCAGTCCGTTTGGCCTTGTTTTCATGGAAATGATCTCTCCCAAAATATCCGGAAGTGCTGCAATCTCCCTAAGTCCTTCTGCCATTTTCCGGATTCTGTTTTCATTTAGAAGAAGCCGGTCGATCAGTGGCTCTGTCATCTTATTTTTTCTTGCAAGCATAATATCCTTTTGGTTTTCTTCTATTATATATGCCTGTTGTGCCACCAGCGCATCTGCCGCCAGGATGAGCCCTTCCTGTCTTTGAATTGCATTTAAAAATGCGACCGTTTCTTTTGCACTGACTGCACGCTTTCCAAGCTTTTCCATATAGATTTTTTTCTCTGTTCTCTGTTCCATCTCATTCACCTCTACTTTCCCACAGCCATCCGATACTGTATATTTCTTTTCAGTCTCCGCTCCATCCTGTACGCATCTCTTTCCGGTCCAAGCTCATTTTCCCCGTCATAGCGGTGATTCTTTGCAAGAAACAGCGTACCGACTTTCTTTCCTGCCATAATATCATTAATTGCATAAATATTATCGCCATTTGCGATCACCATATCTGCTCCCGCTTCTGTTGCAATCTTGGCTGCCTCGATCTTTGTCGCCATGCCACCGGTTCCGACTGCGCTTCCGGCTCCTTTTCCCATCTTCTCCAGTTCTTCATCAATCCGGTTCACAGTATGCACAAATCTTGCTGCCGGATTGGTTCTTGGATCATCCGTATAAAGTCCCTCGATATCTGACATCATGATCAAAAGATCCGCCTCCACCAACGCCGCCACATCCGCAGACATAGTATCATTATCGCCAAAATTTCCATAGCTGTCCTCATCCACGGAAATAGCATCATTTGCATTGACGATTGGAACCACATTCATTGCCAGAAGTTCTTCAAATGTTTCTCTCGCATGGATACGGCATGTCTTGCTGTAGACAGATTCTTTCGTCAGCAGCACTTGTGCGGTGAGCTGACTGTATTCCGCAAAAAATTTCTCATAGATCATCATCAGGCGCCCCTGCCCTACTGCTGCACATGCCTGTTTGACAGAACCAGCCGGCTTCTCAATGATTCCAAGGACATTTTTTCCGATACCGACTGCACCGGAAGATACTACGATTATCTCTTTTCCGCGGTTTCTGAGATTGAACAGTACACGGACAAATTTCTCCAGTTTTTCCAGATTGATGTTACCGGTTTTTGCATAGGTGACAGTGGAGGTTCCCACTTTGATGACGATTCGTTTCTTTTCCTTTAGAGTGGCTCTTAATTCCATTTCGTTTTTCCTCTTTTCAATTCATATTCTTAGTAGGTATAAATAAAAGAAGCAGAAAAAGAGTATGCGGCGATACCTTTTTCTGCTTCTTTTTTCACTATCGAATCATAATACTTCAATGACTGAACAAAACCTATCACTTTTTCATTCCATCCGAAATGAACATTTTGAGCTGTATATATTGGATACACGCATTCCCTGATCTGCAATATTGAATTTTCTGTTCTGTGCCCTTGAAGGACACGGTCGATGCGGGAATGTAGAAATGAAAAATACACTGCCTTCTGCCGGCAATGTCAGAACGAAATCAAATATGTTATTCTTATTCATTTTATGCATATCACTCATCTCGCCGGTCCCTTTCTTCCTTTAGCGTGTTACCTTGTTACTTTTTGTTATATTTTACGGATTTTTGTGCAAATGTCAAGTATTTTCCTGATTTATCTTTATATTTTCTGTTTAATCTTCTTCTATCCTTCTTTTTTCTTATTACTCTCTTTCCTTTTTTATACATAATCATGCATATTTTATGTATATTTTTACTTTTATTTGCATAAAAATAACATTTTTAAAAGTTTTTTCATTTTATTATTGCATAAATATAAAAAATGGTGTATAGTGGGTTGTGAATTGAATACAAAAGAAAATTTTTAGGAGGTTTATATACAATGAAAGAAAAAGTAGTTCTTGCATATTCTGGTGGTCTTGATACTACCACACTGATCCCTTGGTTAAAGGAGACATTTGATTATGAAGTAATCTGCTGCTGTATCGACTGCGGACAGGGCGAAGAGCTGGATGGTCTTGATGAAAGAGCAAAACTCGCAGGTGCTTCTAAATTATACATCGAAGATATCACTGATGATTTCTGTGACAACTATATTATGCCATGTGTACAGGCAAATGCTGTTTACGAAAATGCATACCTTCTCGGAACTTCTATGGCTCGTCCGGCAATCTCCAAGAGACTTGTTGAAGTAGCAAGAAAAGAAGGTGCTACTGCTATCTGCCACGGTGCTACCGGAAAAGGAAATGACCAGATCCGTTTCGAGCTTTCTATCATGGCTCTTGCCCCGGATCTTAAGATCATCGCTCCTTGGAGAATGACAGATCTGTGGACACTTCAGTCACGTGACGATGAGATTGCTTACTGTAAAGCTCACGGAATCGATCTTCCGTTTGACGCAAGCCACAGCTATAGCCGTGACCGTAACTTATGGCACATCAGCCACGAAGGACTGGAACTTGAAGATCCATCCTGCGAACCAAATTACGCTGATCTTCTTGTTCTTGGAAATACACCGGAAAATGCACCGGATGAAGATGAATATGTAACTATGACATTTGAAGAAGGTGTTCCGAAGACAATCAACGGCGAAGCCATGAAAGTTTCTGATATCATCCGCAAACTCAACGAACTTGGCGGCAAGCATGGTATCGGTATCGTTGATATCGTTGAGAACCGTGTTGTTGGTATGAAATCCCGTGGTGTTTATGAAACTCCTGGTGGAACAATCCTGATGGAAGCTCACAAACAGCTTGAAGAACTGGTTATCGACCGTGCTACCATGGAAGTTAAGAAAGATCTTGGCAATAAACTCGCTCAGGTTGTATACGAAGGAAAATGGTTCACACCACTTTGTGAAGCTCTTCGTGCTTTCGTAAAATCTACCCAGAAATATGTTACAGGTGAAGTTAAATTCAGACTTTACAAAGGAAATATCATTAAAGCCGGAACTACTTCTCCATACTCACTTTACAATGAATCTCTGGCAAGCTTCACAACCGGTGATATGTACGATCATCATGATGCAAGCGGATTCATCACTCTGTTCGGACTTCCGCTGAAGGTTCGTGCGATGAAGAATCTTGAGGTAAACAATAAATAATTGTATATCCCAATACTGACAGATTTAAAGGACGTTGATATGAAATTATCAGCGTCCTTTTTCTGAACAAGCCAACGCTTAAAAGGTTCCGCTTTTGGCGAGGGTCTACATGAAATGTAAGTTTCACTCCAACAGACTCGTCAGGCATAAAATGTCATTTTTATAATTATGCTATAGTAGTTATCAGCCATTTATGATTCATATAAAGGCATATCCACCCTGTATTCTCTATCAATCCCCATACAGATCTGCTCAAATATCTGATTTGGCAGATATACACCTTACTTTCCGCTTTCAGGCAGCTCTCCCAGTGATAGTTTCCCCGGCACAACGCAGTTCCAAGACCGGGAGACGCGCGCAAAGTGAGATCATATTTCAGGCGATACTTCCCTGGTTTTATTTCGGGAAGTTCCTTACAAAATTGCAGATCTGGCATGAATTTCATTCCCATTTCTTCTGCTTTCTATCATTATATGATACCACAGGCATAGTCGTTCTTATTCTGTCAGTTCTTGCTCTTTAATCTTCAACCAGTCCTCTTTCCACTACATTTTCCACGGCATCCATCTGTTCCAGGATTTCTTCACGGCGTTCATCCAAAAGTAAACCTTTGTTGTATTTGTAATACATCGCACAGTCATTTTCCCGCAGGAACGCAATGCTGTACACATTACTGTTGAGTTCCGTGACAAATACTGCCATTTCCTGGCTCTCGCCGAAAGCAGATTCCAGGAATTCAAAGCAGTGATTCAGCGTTTCCAGTGTCTTATCTGCCATTTGCTCTCTCTGTTCTTCTTCGCTGTCAAATGTGGCCTTTACAGACTCAAATTCCGGAGCTTTCTGGTATTCTTCCAGTTTGCATAAAATACGCTCCATACGGTGCATTTCCGCTTTTGTAAGCTGTCCGGCGGCCTTCTTCTGTTCAACTTCCCGCCTAAGAGACTGAATTTTCGCAGCAAGTACCTCTCCCGGAACTGCACCTTCCTTTTGCAATTCCTCTTTATAAGCACACAGCTGAGCAAACAGTCCCTCCACAAATTTTTCCATCTCATATTCTTCTTTAAAAAGATCTGCCATCTTTCCGACCAGAAGATTTACCACACTCAGCCGCTCATCAAACGACGCAAATTTCAAACGTTCTAAGGTATCTTTTTCATAATGTCCTGCAAGGATCCGCTCCAGTCCATACTCCTTCTGATACTTTCGATAAAGCTCCAGATAATTTGCAAAATCCTTCGCTGTCTTCCAGTGCTGGAGGTACTGATGCACAACCTCACGATCCACCTCTTTACCAAGCTTTTCATAAACCTGGATCAACCTTGACAGGTCTTCCCATCCTCTGGCTGTGACAAACATTTTTCCATCTACTGTATTTTCCATACGATAGAAATTCTCTTTTCGAAGCTCCAGATAAGAAAGCACTGCAGAATGGATTCCAACCTGATACGCATATTCCTTCCAGACATCAAAATCAGCTTCCACATCGATCCGCTTGATCCGGTCCAGTGTCACCACATCAAATTCCCGCACCGACTTATTATATTCCGGCGGATTCCCTGCCGCCACAATGATCCATCCCTCCGGCACACTCTGATTACCAAACATCTTGCACTGTAAAAACTGCAGCATAGTCGGCGCCAACGTCTCTGAAACACAGTTGATCTCATCGATAAACAGGATTCCCTCTTTCATGCCGCTCTGCTCTATCTTTTCATATACAGCAGCAATGATCTCACTCATCGTATACTCGGTTACCGAATACTCTTTTCCACCGTAGATCTTTGTCTGAATAAACGGAAGCCCGATCGCACTCTGTCTGGTATGGTGTGTGATCGTATACGCAACCAGTCCGATCTCACATTCCCTTGAAATCTGCTCCATGATCTGTGTTTTTCCAATTCCCGGAGGTCCCATCAAAAGGATCGGTCTCTGATGGATTGCCGGAATCTGATATTCTCCATATTCATCCTTCATCAGGTATGCCTGCACCGCATCCTTGATTTCCTGTTTTGCACGTTTAATATTCATCTATTTCTCACTCCTCTCAAATCTTCTTCATCCAGAACCAGTTTCATCGCCCACGGCGGAACTTCCTGTTCTTCTGCCCCGTCATCCATAAATACAAACGCGGTCTGATACAGAGGCATTTTCTGCGGATAAATCCCCTGTCCATCGGTAAAATAGATCACACCCTTCAGTTCAGTGAACCGGTGCGTCGCGATCAGCTCATCAATATAGGCAAACGCCGGCCTGAAATCCGTTCCACCTTCCCCGGCAAGATCCAGCTTTTCCATATATTCCTGTAATTCTTCTTTACAGGTAATCTTCCTGTCTGACTGCACCTGGTCATCACATTGTATAATGTGGATATTGACTCTCTGAAAAAAGCTCCCTGCTTCACTTAAAATGCCATAGGTCTCCTCCAGGAATTTTTTTACCAGATCTCCTGAACAGGACATGGAAGTATCAATCACGATTGCAAAATCCTCCACTTTTTTCACTTCTTTCCATTCCTGTGGCTCGATCAGAGGCATATTTCCATAAAGGCGCAGTCCATAACTGTAAAATACATAATCAAAGCTGTCATCATCCACGGTAACCTCTTCCTTCAGCACAGCAAATTTGCGCAAAAAGCTGCGGTAGTCATATCGCTGTCGGTTCTCAACCCGGACCTGATCCAGAAAATGCCCGGTATTTGATGCTGCTTCTTTCGAAAAAGTTTCCATATCGGTCTGCATTTTCTCGCTGATATCCTGCCACCTCTGGTTCATTTCGCTTTGTTTTTCATCATCTTCATCTTTTGCCCAGTACTTGTGATCATCCACGGTAAATTCCCGGGCCATGCGCTCCATCTCTCTGTCCGAAAGCTTCCATCTTACCAGTACTCCATAAATTTTTTCCGCTGTAAATACCTTGATTTCCTCTTTCAGATCCCGGTAGGTTCTCTGTCTGATCCAGGACTGGCTTTTTCGTATATTCTGGAGGTTCCAGTCGTCAATCACAGATTCTACCGCAATATCCGCCGCCAGGTTCCATACAAGCTCTTCCCGTCCATTTCTGCGAAATACATGTCGGAAAATGCAGTGCAGAACCAGATGTAGATAGGCGCGGTTTACCCCGATCCGGTTCTGCCTGTACTCACCTCCCAGCATCTGCCCGTTAAAATACATTGTCTCTCCGTCTGTAGCAAGAAGGTCTACTGAAAAATCCTGTACATAATAAAACGCCGAAAGCGCCACATCCATAAATCTCATCTTCATATACAGTTCGTTCCTCGTCAGAACCAGTATTTTATGTCCGATTTCTTCCAGACCCTGTTCTAATGACATTTCTTCCAATCTTTCCACCTTCTTTTACAATACAAACTTTTTCTTCTTTTTTGGAAAACTACGGTAACGTTCGTCCATCAAAATAGCTGAAATCTCGGTCTGTCCTGCATCTGCCGCATAAGTAATCGTTTTTCCCAACGCTTGTTCATCAAAATAATGCTCTCTGCAGCAAAAAAGCAGAACCTCCTGCGGATCTCCGGCGGCGATTTCGCGTCTTTCTTTCACCGCATGGATACAGCTTTCTCCAATTTCTTCCATATGCGCCTTTACATAATTTTCATAGCGCAGCTTTGCCGCATCTTCCAGCTTCCACGGATATCGCAGACGCGTCAGAGCCACACTGAAAATTGCCTCTTCCGAATCTCTTGCTTCAGAAAGTGCAAACAGCCGGTCGTATTTTCCATAATCCAGTTCCCGCCGGTAAAAGCACTCTCTGTACTCTCCACCGGAACCATAATAATGCGTCTCCACGATCCGCGCCGGCGTATTTTCCACCGCATCTGCGTAATATTCCGGAAACAGGATCTTCGTCTCCGTTCCCTGATAACGCAGTGTTGCAATGATCTGATACCGGATCTCCGTCAGAATTTCCTTAAGACAGGACTTATTTCCATCCATAAAATCAATCTCCACCTTCTCCAGACGGCATCCGGTAAATACCCCGCTCCCCATCCGCACAATTGCATCTGTCCCATGGAAAAGTTTCAGATTCATACATCCATAAAACGCATAATTTCCAATTGACTGTACGGTAGACGGAAGATGGATTTCCCTTACCATTCCACCACAGCAGAGTTCTTCCGGCTGCGCAAAACGATCATCTTCTTCATCTGTCTCTGTCTGATAAACAGATGCATTTTTCTCTTCTTCATCTTTATGCAGTGAAAATGTATATGGAGCAATGCGGATGACAGGGATTCCCTCTATCTGCTCCGGTACTTTTATGATTCCTGAATCCTGCCAGATCCTGAGAATTTCAAGTCCGTTTTCTATTTTCTGATATTGTATCTTCATAAATTTCACTCCTGAAATTGATTCTGTCTGTTCTATCCAATTAAGGATTATAGCAAAAAAAAGCAGATTTTTCCATTATCCACTTCACACAATATATCGAAATCTCACGAAATATATCGTTATGGACAAAATTATTTACATATCTATAGAATTCCTTTATTCTATAGTTAGATAGTCGGTATGAATATTTGAAGGAGGTTCTTATGTATGACGTCAGGCATGTATTAAGAAAAGCCGGTCTTCGTTCCACGTACTCTGGTTATAACTATCTTGCTTCAGCAGTCGCCCTCGTTCTCAAAGATCAGGAATTTTACCTGAAGAACGTAACCTCTAATCTTTACCGCGTTGTCGGTGAGCAGTATGGCGTTTCCAACATGTGTGTTGAAGCCGCCATCCGTACAATGATCAACAGTTATTGGAATCAGAATTCCAATAAAATTTTAAGCCCGCTGCTTGGTTATCCTGTATTTGACAAACCGACCGCATCCGAATTTATTTCGATGCTGGCTGATTATATCCAGGATCATTCCTCTCGTTAATTATTAGATACTGGTAGAACTTATGCATTATCGCATATCAGCATGGTATATACAGAATAACGTTAGTAGGCTGGCATTTAAAAAAGGTGCAGCCTATGAGGTTGCACCTTTTTTTATCAAACCGGATTTTCATAATTGGGGACGTTTTTCCATACGCGCTGTTTTAATTGCCACAACTACTATTTGAATCCGTATCAAACTCCGGATTGATTGCATAAAAGTTCTTACTGTTCAGATTATCCTGAACGATCCTTAAACTTTCTCCAAATCTTTGGTAATGTACAATTTCCCGCTTTCTTAAAAAACGAATCGGATCACATACTTCCGGGTCTTTTACAAGCCTTAAAATGTTATCATACGTCGTCCTGGCTTTCTGTTCTGCGGCCATATCTTCATGTAAATCTGTAATTGGGTCACCCTTGGACTGAAAATAAGTTGCTGTCCACGGTGTTCCACTGGCTGCCTGCGGCCAAAGTGCAAGTGTGTGGTCCACATAATATTTATCAAAACCAGAAGCCTTAATTTCCTCCGGAGATAAATCCTTGGTAAGCTGGTAAACAATGGCACATATCATTTCCATGTGGGCAAGTTCCTCTGTGCCAATATCGGTTAAAATTCCTGTCACTTCTTTGTACGGCATGGTGTACCTCTGTGATAAATAACGCATGGACGCAGCTAATTCTCCATCCGGTCCACCGAACTGACTGATGATTACCTGGGCCATCTTCGGATTGGTCTGGGTAATTTTTACGGGATATTGTAAACGTTTTTCATAATTCCACATAAACTAACACCCTCCTTCCTGCCATGGCCATGGTTCCTGAATCCAGTTCCATCTGTCTGAGCAGGAAGGAACAGCGGTATCTACTGTGAGCGGTCCATAATATTTTGCATATTCTTTCAACAACTGGTTCCTTTTTTTATTATATTCATAAAAAAAGTCCAGTGCTTCCTGATCACGAGGATGAGTGTCCAGATAAAGCTTCACATCATCTACCGCAAAGCTCGCATGACCAATCTGCATCAGGAGATCTTTTCTACAAGGTTTGGAATTTGGCATTTCATTCATGCGTTACATCCTCCTTTCCCCTTAAACGGAAGATCAAGCTCTTCGAATATGGTTCCTCTGTGGAATCCTTTTCCGGCTTCGTAAATGTGTCTCCAACTCTGCCATGGCACATAAGCCATTGCGATCGACATTCCATCCAACGCATCGTCCCGGTCGCTACATCCAGATCGTTCTCGGTAAACAGGTGCTGACATCGATAGATTTCTTCCATCATTGTTCGCCATACATGAATTACTATTACAGCTATTGTTATTATTGCCATATCCACAATTTGCACGTCTCATATATGGATTATTATTTCTGCAATTTTGCATTGTTTTGGCTCCCCTTTCTTATATCTGCAATATTATTGTATGGTAATTTTTTAAAAAGGGTTCTGACTTTTGCATCCGGTATAATCTGATGCCCGTTTCCGTTTCAAACAGGTCGTAACATCAATAATGCCGCCAGACCATTTCTGATCTGACGGCATCTTTCTTTAGTATTTTATGATGTAACCGGATTGCTCCATTGCTATGCAATTCCCGCAATCCTCGAACACCTCATACTCCCATAAAACGGCGTGTTCACATCATTTTATGAATTTTTACCAAGTGTAACCTTGATATCTTTCTCTGTATATTCACCATTCTTATCCGGGATCTGTACGGTAAGCGTTACCTCTTCTCCGGCTTTATAATACTGAAGCTGTTCCTGAAGAGAGCTCATACCACTGATGGAACTTCCCTCAAAACCAGTAATGATCGATCTTTTTGTAAGACCGGCTTTCTCAGCTCCGCCACCACTCATAACTTCTTTGACATAAACACCGGTCGGCATATTGTACATCTGTGCACCTTCTTCAGATACATCGTATCCCTTGATTCCAAGATATCCTCTTTCTTCATCTGAAACCTTGCTTCTTGTCTCTTTATTCATCAGATTCTGGATAACATCACTTGCATCAGAAATCGGAATCGCAAATCCCATACCCTCTACTGCCGAGCTGTTGATCTTTGCAGAGTTGATACCGATTACCTCACCATTTGCATTCAGAAGAGCTCCACCACTGTTACCAGGGTTGATTGCTGCATCTGTCTGGATGTATTCTCCGTCAAATCCATCAATTGTTCGTCCGGTTGCACTGACGATACCAGTTGTAACAGACTGTCCATAGCCAAGTGCATTACCGATTGCAATAGCAGGTTCTCCAACCTTCAGAGAATCTGAATCTCCAAGTGTTGCAACCTTAATCGCATTCATTGTATCGTCTGAAATTTTATCAAGCGGAACAGCTACGACTGCAAGATCCCTTGCGGAGTCTGTTCCTTTAATCTGCGCTTCCACGCTGTTACCATCATTAAATGTAACAGTAAGTGTATCGCTTCCTTCTACAACATGGTTATTGGTAACAACCAGGAGTTCTGAATCATTCTGGCTGATGATAATACCGGATCCGGCGCTTTCACTCTCCTGCTGGCTGATTCCTCCGAAGAAATTCTGTACTTCCTGTACGCTCATATTGGTAATAGAAACGATTGACGGAAGTGTATTCTCAACAATATCTGATACATCAGAAGTTACTGTACTGGTAGATGTCGTAAGCTTTGCGTTCGATACAGTCTTTGTTGTGCCTACGGTACTCTTTGTATTCTTTCCAAGCAGCTTACCAGTCAGATAACTGGTTCCCTGCATCGTCACACCACCAACTGCCCCGAATAATACTGCAGCACCTACAACAAGTGCGACTTTCTTTGCGTAACCTTTTTTCGGTTTTGGAGCTTTCGGATTCTGCTGCGGTCCTGCTCCGAATCCCTGCTGATTGTCTGCTCCTCTATTTTCATCTGAATCTGGTCTGTAATAATTGTACTGATTGTCCATCATTCAAGACTCCTTTCTTTTCCTTTTCTATAGTTAAGAGTTTAGCCTATAATTGTGATGAAAGTGTGATAAAATATGAAAAAAAAGATGAACGGCACATTTTTATGTCGTTCATCTCGTTTATTCAACAGGAAATTCCGCTGGAACTTCCTACATCACTTTATTCAACCGTTACAGATTTCGCCAGATTACGCGGCTTATCTACATCCAGTCCCTTTGCAACGGATACATAATATCCCATCAGCTGCAGCGGAATCACTGCAAGCGATGCCTCAAAATGCTCATCTGTCTTCGGAATGTAAACCACAAAATCAGCAGTATCCTCAATGCTGTAATTGCCATAAGTTGTAAGTCCCATCAGATATGCACCACGACTCTTGCACTCTACCATGTTGCTGATCGTCTTTTCATATAATTCCGGCTGTGTCAGCACACCGATCACAAGCGTTCCATCCTCTATCAGAGAAATGGTTCCGTGCTTGAGTTCTCCCGCTGCATATGCCTCTGAATGAACGTAACTGATCTCTTTCATCTTCAGGCTGCCTTCCATACAGATTGCGTAATCAATTCCACGTCCGACAAAAAATGCGTCCTTTGCATTTGCCTGCTTTGCTGCAAACCACTGGATTCTTTCTTTATCTTCAATAATCTTTTCAATCTTCTCCGGGATTGCCTGTAATTCGGCAATATAATTTTCATACTGCTCTTCAGTGATTGTATTTTTTACTTTGGCAAACTCAATTGCAAGGATGTAAGAAGCCATCAGCTGTGTACTGTACGCTTTCGTTGTTGCCACAGAGATCTCCGGTCCTGCAAGAGTATAGAATACCTTATCCGCTTCTCTTGCAATAGAAGATCCAACTACATTGACAATTCCAAGTGTACGGATTCCCTGCGCTTTTGTCTCACGGAGCGCTGCAAGACTGTCTGCAGTCTCTCCTGACTGGCTGATAATGATCACCAGACCATTTGGATCCAGAATTGGCTTACGGTAACGGAATTCAGAAGCCAGCTCCACACGAACAGGAATCTTCACCAGATCCTCGATCACATACTGTGCCACCATACCTACATGGTAAGCAGAACCACATGCTACAATGTAAATCTGGCTTGTTCTCCGGATATCCTCTTCCGCTAATCCGATATCTGTCAGATCAAACTTTCCGTCTTTTAATACAGAATTCAGAGTATCCTTAACCGCTCTTGGCTGCTCATGGATCTCTTTCATCATAAAATGCTCATAACCGGCTTTTTCAGCTGCTTCCGCATCCCATTCGATGGTCTTCATCTCCTTCTGGATTTCTTCACCATCCAGATTGTAGAAAATGATTTCATCTTTGCTGATCTTTGCCATCTCCAGATTACCAATATAGTATACATTTCTTGTATATTTCAAAATAGCCGGTACATCAGACGCAATAAAGGATTCCCCATCACCGACACCTAAAATCATCGGGCTGTCTTTTCTTGCCACATAAATTTCTTCCGGATAATCCTTGAACATCACAGCAAGCGCATAAGATCCACGAATGCGGACCAGGGAATGGTTGATCGCATCTACCGGTGTTCCTTCATACTTTTTATAATAATAATCGATCAGCTTAACAGCAACCTCTGTATCCGTCTCAGAGTAGAATGTATATCCTTTGCGGAGCAGCTTGTTCTTTAACTCCTGATAGTTTTCAATAATACCGTTGTGTACAGCAACTACATTGCCATCGTCACTCATATGCGGATGCGCATTGTTCTCTGACGGTTCCCCGTGTGTTGCCCATCTGGTGTGACCGATTCCACAGGTTCCCGGAACTGCTGTACCGTTGTTGGTCTTCTCAGCTAATACTTTCAAACGGCCTTTTGCCTTGATGACTTCCGTTTCTTCGGTTCCATTACGGACAGCAAGCCCTGCTGAATCATATCCACGATACTCCAGCTTTGACAGTCCATCCAGTAAGATCGGAGCCGCCTGCTGCGATCCAACATATCCTACGATTCCACACATTTATCTATATCCTCCAGTCTTTTTTGCAAAAATAAATTTTACTCTTTTCGTTACATTGTAGCAAATATGGGACTTTTTGTAAAGAATAAGCGGGAATAACAATCGTCATCCCCGCCTTTCTCTTTAATCCAGATCAATAAAATCCATTTCGAAAGTATCACCTTTTTTACGCTTTTCTTTCTTGATATTATAATCATCGAACGAATCAAAGTCGTCATCATCAAACTCATCAACGCTACGAGTATCATCACTTATTCCTTCGTCATCATAATCATCATCGAAGTCATCATCATAATAATCATCATCGTCGAAATCATCATCGAAGTCGTCATAATCATCTTCGAAATCATCATCCTGTCTCTTTTTGAACTGTGATTTCTTTTCTGCCTTAACAGGCTGGATCGGTTTTACCGGATTACGTTGCGGCTCATCGTCCAGTTCATATTCATCATACAGATCATCCAACTCTCTGTTGCGGTTATGTAACTTCACAACGGAAACAAGAAGGAAGATTACCAGAAGAATAACGATAACTGCTGCCGCTGCTACAAACCAGATCAAATGATCGGAAATCTTTTCTAAAATTGCGTCAAACTTGCTTGCACTCTTCTTATCCGGTGTAGTCGCAGACTTCGGAGTCTCCATTCTCTGATAAGTATGCTCTACAGAGTCATATAAATAGAGGGATTCTTCACCGTCATTATTTACTGCATATAATACATAGAAATCATCGCGATCCGGTTCATCCCAGATTTCAAAAGTCTTGCCGTTGATCTCCAGATTTCCTTTTGAATACTTTGATGGCATAGACACTTTACTGCCTGCATCAAAAATTACGATAGAATAAGTATCTGAAATCACAACCTGTTCTGCCGGTGAGAAGCTACTGTCAGATGAATCATACATCCAGAAATCGCCTTTTCCATCGCCGTCTACCAAGTAAGCCATCTGAAGTCCTGTCTTTTCCTGCACAGCACCTTTATACGTCGAATCATTATAAGTAATCTCTCCTGCTGTAAATCCAGCTGGAATCATGCTGTCTGAGAAATCACCGGATAAGGTATACTCCTGACCATCAATCGTGACACTTGCTCCATTCGCAACATCTTTAATCTTGCTCGGATCTCCTGCTCCAATCGTAACATCCGCATATCCTTCTTCACATGCCACACTTGATCCAGCGCTGTCTGTAACCGTCGCATCTCCCTGTTCAAGTCTTGTACTTCCTTCCTGGAGAGCCTGGAATTTCATTGTAAACTCAATCCGGTCACTGCTTCCGTCACCTGAACCTTTAAATGTCAGATTACCATCCGTGTCTGCATTCACTCCGTCTCCCTCTTCAAATCGCATATAAGAAGGATCGTAAGTCATATGAATCGTTGCGTCTCCGATTACATCTCCGCTGACAACTGCTGTACCTGTGATCGTAAATTCATCCCCGACACTTGTCTCAAGATCAGAAAAGAATATCACACCATTTGCAGCTAGCGCCATCACAGAAAAACATGGTACGATCAGACATACAGACAAAAGAATTGTCGCTATTTTTTTCGTAAACTTCATCTTCATGTACTTTCCTCTTTCTAACCATATTAATTGTAAGTATAAATACTCTTAGACTCTATCTTACACTTTTTATGGGGAAATGTCTACTTGTTTGTAGAATTTCTCATTGTATCAATTTACGGACAACTCCGTTCTGCTTTATTTATCCGAAGAAAAACCCCGGCATAAACCGGAGTTCTTCTCTAATTTACATTTTCTGTTGTTCCGCCTGCATTGCTTTCTGCGCCTCCACCGGGATCCGGAGTTGGTGTTGAATCCGGTGCCGGATCTGGTGTTGGTGTCGGCTCTGGCACTGGATCCGGTGCCGGCGTTGGAGCTGGTGTTGGCTCCGGCGTTGGAGCTGGAGTCGGTTCCGGCGTTGGAGTTGGTTCTACATAAGTATTATCATCATATCCTCCATTCCATGAATTGTCCCAGGAATTTCCTCCGTCATACCAGTAATCATTCGATCCGTCATTATAATTATACTGGTAATTATCCTGCGTATACCCCTGCCATGCATCCGGCGTTTCAATACCACTTGTATCTACACCTGCATCTGGCTGATTCGTCTGCTGCTCTTGATTATCTGTATTTTCCTGATTATCTGCATTTTCCTCCTGCTGTTTTTCGGCCTCTTCCTTTCGCTTTTTCTGTAGTGCATCAATATCCACATCATTGATCAGCATATCATAGAATTTTGATTTTTTCATCAGCTCTTTATCAAGACCTTTTCTTCCATATTGCTCGGTAAGTGTCTGCTCATCAGAAAACAGATTCACTCCAAGTGCTAACCTGTCTCCTTCAATTGTTACTCCCATCGCAGCCAACGTGGTCGGGAACATATCCAGTGTTGCAAACTCTCTGTTATGTGTTTTTTCAAATGAAGTGTCCAGACCTTCTGGAAGATTGATAAATACATTGTATACACTACGTTCATAATCTTCACTGACATCATTACAGAAATCAGAATCCATCGTCAAATGATCCCCACTTATTACAATCGTTGTATTTTCATAAAATGGCTGTTGTTGAATCCATTTTACAAATGCATCTACCTGCCTGCTCGAACATGCCATTACATTTGCATACTGGTTATCACCAAATTCATTCTGACACTGTTCACATACATATCCATCTTCAAAATGGGTATCTACCGTCAGCATAGTAAAATTAAACGGTTCATCTTTTGAACTTAATTCAGTCAGTTTTTCCTGCGCATTTGCAAACAGCTTCTGATCCTCATATCCCCACCATACATAGTAATCTTCTGGTATCTGTCCGTTTTCTTTCGCTGTATTATAGTCACAGATTTCTGTTTTTCCTTTTCCATGACTCTCAAAGTATGCTCTTCTTCCCCCAAAAGTCGCATCAGAGCCAATCATAAAACACTGGTTATATCCTTCATCTGCAAGAATATCCTCTAAGTTTCTTGCCTGCGAAGAGAAAGAAGACTGTTCTGCAAGTGTTGCATTTACATCATCCGTCTGTTCCGAATTCTTGATCGGTATTCCTGAAGTCTGTGAAAAAATACCTGCCATTGTCCAGGTTCCTCCATAAGCAGGATATCCACCACCCAATTTATCTGAATTGGAAAAATTAGTATTTTCTTCTGCAAGAGTCGTCAATTCCGGAATACAGTTAAAATCCAGTCCTCCTCCATCTCCTTTTGACGCAAAGGTAGATTCCATTGACTCCAGATAAATATAAATCAGATTTCTTTTTTTATCAGGAAACGTAATCTTCGTTGTACGTGGATCCACATAATTCTGTTCAATAAAATGCGATTCTTCCTTCTGACTTACCAGATATTCTTTTACATCCAATTCATCATATACTTCATAAGCCGCCCTTCCTGCACTTCCACAGGCAATCACAGCTACAAGAAATAACGCAATCATACATTTTCCATGCTTATTCCTTAATCCTATAATCAGGAAAATAGATAAAAATAATACTAATACTGCCAATGGTACGCATGCATTGATCCCATCAAGTACTACGTCTGAGTTTGTCCCATCAAGCGGTACTTTCAGATGAAAAATAATTTCATCGATAGACAACAGCCCCCACGTGTCTAATACCCAATTCCCCAGATTATAAAGAATAAATCCAAGAACCGATATTATGATCATTAGAATACAATAGAATCCATATCCGATACTCTTTATCTTTGGTTTTTTCATTTTCCTTTCATTTCCTTTACTTAGTATTTACAAACATACATAACATAGTAAAGCATAAATATTGGGAAAATGCAAGATTGACAACAACTACAAAATCATCAAAATGTAAAAATCAGGATATGTTTTTATCCCATATCCTGATTCATTCTAGACCGTTATTATTCTTGTTTTTTATAAACGCCTTTTTCCTATTATCTTGTACATTAAAATTTGCAAATGCTAACATTAAAAATATATTATAATGCAATTCAAACAAATGTTGCTCTATTACCGAATGTATACATATTACAACTATCATCGCCATCAAATACGGTTTATTAAAGCTCTTAATAATCATAATACTTAATAACAACATTACTATCACAAAAACAGCAAATCCAAATCTCATTAGTATATTTAAATACGAACAATCAATAAAAAGTAATCTGGGACAGGATCTGTCGTTCCACCGTCTCCATACATTTCAATATACTGTCCCCACAACTTCACATCATACAAATCAAAAGTTTTCTTTCCCAAAAAAGTCTTGTTGACGTAATACTATTCAGTTTTTCCATCCAGCCTTTACTTGGATCATAAAATCTGGACAAAAGAATCATTATTCCTGCACCTAAAAACGGCACACATAAACATAAAAAATTTAAGAGCTTAGATGTCTTATACTTTTTTCCTTTTTTCTCTGCAAAATACATTCTGCATTTTAAATATGCAGTACAAAGCACAATAAGAATAATACATATTTCTCCACACCTTGCATCACAATACTTGTCCAGGAAAACTACAAGTATCGTAATCATACCTAACTCTAAAAATGTGCATTTTACCTCTTTTATTGCAATCCATGCAGCAATTATAAACATAAGATACGACACAAAATTTGTAGGATATACAAATCCAAAGGTCATTCTCACTTGTTCTCCACGGTGATATACTAAATTTTCAATTATTCCCAAACGTGCAGCCATTAAAGTGATAAGCGTTAACGGGATTTCAATTGCAAGATATACTTTTAAAATCTTTTTATAATCAATTTTTCTAGCTCCGATAATAAACAATCCTGTTTCAAGTAATAATTCTGTTCCATTTCTATCTTTTGAAATTACAAATACAGCTAAAACTATAAGAGCTAAAACCAAAGCATCTATATTCTCAGAAGTCAGCACCGTGTATCTAAACAACACTGCCATACCAACAAAAACCTGTATATAAAAATATAAATGTTCAGGTCACTGTATATGAAACATCGTTATCCAATTAAACGCATAGATTATCCATACACTTAATGCACACAAAAAATTTTTTTCCGACATATCACATTTTTTTCATACGGAATAGCTTCCCATTTCATTTCGATCTTATTTCTTATTTCAATTATTTTCTCCATCTTCAACTTCTTCCCATACATATTACATAAAAAACAGGATATCCTCATTCATACCCTGTTTTTTATGCTATATTTTCCTATAATTCCTCAGCCACCATTTCCAGTGCCGCCTCAATTACCTTATCCATATCATAATACTTGTAATTTCCAAGACGTCCACCAAAGATCACATTCTTTTCCTGCTCTGCAAGCTTTCTGTATTCTTCAAACAGCTTATTGTTCTGTTCGTTATTTACCGGATAATATGGTTCCATTCCTACTTTCCATTCGGAAGAGTACTCTCTGGAGATAACAGTTTTTTCCTGTTTTCCAAATTCAAAATGTTTGTGCTCGATAATACGTGTATAAGGAACTTCTCTTTCGGTGTAGTTTACAACTGCATTTCCCTGATAATTGTCTGTATCAAGTACTTCTGTTTCAAATCTTACGGAACGATATTCCAGTGCTCCAAGTTTGTATCCAAAGTATTCATCGATCATTCCTGTAAACAGTGTCTTTTCTGCGATATCCGGATTTTCTTTGATGAACTCAAAGTAGTCGGTATCTGTCTTTACTTCGATTCCATCAAGCATCTTTTCAATGATCTTTGTATATCCTCCAATCGGGATTCCCTGATATCTGTCATTGAAGTAATTATTGTCAAATGTAAATCTTACCGGTAAACGTTTGATGATAAATGCCGGAAGGTCTTTGCAGGCACGTCCCCACTGTTTTTCGGTATAACCTTTTACCAGTTTTTCAAATACATCTTTTCCTACCAGAGATAATCCCTGTTCTTCCAGGTTCTTCGGCTCTGTGATTCCAGTCTCTGCAACCTGTTTTGCGATCATATCTTTTGCTTCCTGTGGTGTCTTGATATTCCACATTTTGCTGAATGTATTCATGTTGAACGGCAGATTATAAAGCTCATCCTTGTAAATTGCTACCGGTGAGTTAATGTAATTATTGAACTCTGCGAACTGATTGATGTAATCCCAAACCTTTTTATTGGATGTATGGAAAATATGTGCACCGTATTTGTGAACATTGATTCCTTCAATGTTTTCGCAGTAAATATTTCCACCGATATGCGGACGTTTGTCAATTACCAGACAGCTCTTTCCTTTTTTCTTTGCTTCGTGAGCAAATACTGCTCCGTATAATCCTGATCCTACTACTAAATAATCATACTTCATAATACTAAATCCTCTCTTTTATTTCTTTGTAATTTTATCTTTTATCATCTTTCCCATTCCGACGACACTTCCCACTCCATAGCTTAAATGAAGTAAAAAGAAGATTCCCGGAAGCAAAAGCTGACATATATGCTTCGCCTCATTTTTTACAGCAAGTATTGCCATTCCGATTGCACCACACCAATAAGTGATCCACATGGCAATCGCCAGAAATGGCTTCTTTAGTGCTGCCAAAAAGGATGTCACAAGAATCGCAATCACAAAAGCAAACGGTACAAAATGATAAATGCTGAGACATCCAGGACATACACCAAGAGTTCTTGCTACCCAGTCTCCATTGCCGTATTTCTGCTTCATCATTCCCGGAATCGAACTTCTCACATATTGCCAGGAATGAATCTGCGGATCGTAGCATAAGCGGTATCCTGCCTGCCGGATCCGGTAATGCATCTCATTATCTTCCGTTCTCCCCAGATTTTCATTGAAAAGTCCAACCTTTTCAAATACTTCTCTCCGATACGCTGCATGGAACATGGACTTTACATATTTCTTTTCATTCTCTCTCCGGAAACCTGCGATTCCACTTCCGAACATCGAACTTTCCGCGCTCAGTAGAAGTCTCTGCCACGGTGTGTCCTTCTCCGGAAGATTCGGTCTTGGTCCACCAGTGACATATTCTCCGCTTTCCATGCATTCTACGTTCTTGGAAACAAAATCCTCCGGAATGCGCCCATGTGCGTCCAGACGGATAATGATATCCCCGGTCGAACAACGGATTGCCTGATTCCAGCCGGATGCCTGATTGTTTCCCTGATTCTCTGTAACAATACAATTATGATACTGTGGATTATCTTCAGCAAAGCGTTCCATAATCCATCTGGTTCCGTCTGTTGAGCTGCTGTCAACCATCACAACCTCAATCTGCTCTGCCGGGTAATCCTGTCTCGTAATATCTTCCAGCAAATGTGGGAGATACTCTTCTTCATTGCGCGCAATCGTGCAAACTGATACTAACATACATTTCTCCTATACTGTAGTTCTTATCGCAATACTGCAAATACTGTCATAAACATGGTCATGAAATCTCTCCACAGACTGTATTTGCGCAGATCTTCCAGATTATAACTCATCTTCTCCGGAAGCACTTCGTGAATATAAGCATAATCCACATCTTCTACATGCTCCAGCATTTCACCCTCATCTTTGTAGCATACGCTGGCTCTGGAAGTGATTCCTGCCGGTAACAAAAGAGTCGCATACATTTCTTTAGTATATCCTTTTACATACTTCACAACTTCTGGTCTGGTTCCGACAAAACTCATCTCCCCACGAAAGACATTGATAAGCTGCGGAAATTCATCAATCCTGCAGCCACGGATCACTTTTCCAACCCGTGTCAGTCTGGAATCCTGACTGATCGTAACCTGTGTTCCCATCTTGTCTGCATTCTGCACCATAGTACGGAACTTTAGAATGTGAAATTTCTTTCCATACTGTGTCACACGCACCTGCTTGTAAATCACCGGTCCCGGTGAATCCAGCTTGATTGCAATACTGATGACTAACATGATCGGTGATAAAATAACAAGTAAAATCATCGAAAGTAGAATATCAAAATATCTCTTTAATCTTAATTCTTTTTCGTGTCTGATCAGAATATCATAGTATTGTTTTACTTCGTCTGTTCTCATAAACTTCGGAAGTTCGTCCCATTTTCTCATACAGCATTCCTATCCGATGCATTCCTTCAATACATCTGTCACATATTTTACCTCTTCATCTGTGAGTTTTGTATGAAGCGGTAATGTAATTGCATTTTCAAATAATGCATAGGCATTTGGATAATCTTTGATATCAAATCCCAGATTCTTGTAAGCAGATAATAGCGGCAACGGTTTGAAGTGCACATTGGTTGCCACACCACGCTCTGCCATCTTCGTAATGATCTCATTACATTCTTCCCGTGTTTTTCCCTGAATACGGATCAGATACAGGTGTCCGCTGGACTTGTGACCCTCATCAAAATGATTCAGTACACTCACCGGCAGACTTTCCAGCGCTTTATTGTACATTCCTATGATTTCCCGACGTCGTGCCAATAATGCATCATAACGCTTTAACTGTACCAGTCCGATGGAAGCCATAATGTCAGTCATATTACATTTGAAATAAGGTGCCACAACATCATACTCCCATGCGCCAAGCTGCGTCTTTGCTAGCGCATCTTTGGATTGACCGTGCAGTGAAAAAAGCATATATTTTTTATAAATCTCTTCGTCATCCACACCTTCGATCGGACGCCATGTGACTGCGCCACCTTCCGCTGTCGTCAGGTTCTTTACCGCATGGAAGGAAAAGCTTGTGAAATCTGCAGCCTGTCCACATTTCTTTCCTTTTCGCTCTGCGCCAAATGCATGCGCTGCATCTGCCACTACGATCACTCTGCCAAACTTCTCCTGAAGTTCATTTGCCGGATGGAAAAGTGATTTCTTTGCTTCTACAATTTCAAATATCTTATCATAGTCACACATAATTCCGGCAAGATCTACCGGGATAACCGCTTTCGTCTTCTCTGTGATTGCATCTGCCAGCTTCTCATAATCCATCTCGTAAGAATCTTTTGCCACATCCACCAGAACCAGTTTTGCACCTACATGCTCTACTACACTGGCTGATGCAGTATAAGTATAGGCAGTTGTAATTACTTCATCTCCCGGTCCAATTCCCAGAAGACGCAGTGTCATCTCCAGGCAGGCTGTTGCTGAATTCAGACAGACTACTCTATTAGTCCCTATATATTCTGCCAACTGTTTTTCAAAAAGCTTTGTCTTTGGTCCGGTTGTGATCCAACCACTTCTTAACGTATCTACAACTTCTGCTATCTCCTCTTCCGTGATATCCGGAGGTGAAAAAGCGATATGCATATTCTCCATAAATAATCTTCTTTCTTTAAAATAAAATATACTATGTAACAATTATTACAAAATTATTACATAGTATATACTACCAAAAAACTCCATAAAATACAATTAAAACTATTTCTTAACTACTTTTCTGCTATTTTTTGAACACAATCAGCTTGCTGATCACATAATTAAGCACGATCACAATCACCTGTGCCACTATCTTAACCAGCATACTGTTCATTCCCAGATTTGTGATGAAAATGAATAAAATCAGTTCCTCAATTACCAGCGTTGCTACTCGACCGCCTACGAAACTGGTGATCTCTTTGATAAAATCAGCTGTAGTTTCAGCGTTAGAATCAAATACCCAAATCCTGTTAGTTATATAAGCAAATGCAACTGCCAGTATCCATGAACCAATATTTGCTACCAGAGCATTCCATCCTAGTTGAATGTTAAAAAATGCATACGAAGCAATGCTTACTATAAATGTTAAACCTCCGAAAAATAAGTATAATAATATTTCTTTATTTTTTTTATAAAATGGATTAAAAATCCTTAAAACCGGAAATTCCATGATACGATCAAATATATCTTTTTCTTTTTTCATTTCTGTTATCCTTTCGTAAAATATTCTCTCTTCTTCAAACCGTGCTATTATACTATATTTTTGTTCATATAACAACGTTTTCTTTACAATATCACTTGTTGTCTCCTAAAATCCATGATAACATGATTAGTATATTTAACAACTTATTTTATATAATTTCAAGGAGTATTTTTATGATTCGAATAGGTATAGTCAGTTATAATATATATTGCAATTTTACGAATTATGGATCCGCCCTACAATCCTGGGCACTTTACCAATCTATAAAGCGTATTTCTCCGGATTTGTATCAACCAGTTTTAGTTGACTATTGCCCGGATTCTCTCTCTGACAAAGATCCTTTAAATCCTTTTTCCAATATGTGGGATCAGGACCCAGAATCCAGAAAAATGTGTGAGTTGTCTCTTCCTGCCATTCGTATTAACTATCAGAAATTTGATCATTTTTATCACACATACTTTGGTTTAACTTCTCAAAAATATACTTCAGAAAACTTTAATTCTATTGCCCATTTTGATGATATTAACCATTTTGTATGTGGCAGTGATACCATTTTCTGTATTAATGAATTCAACGGATTTGATGATGGTTATTTTGCTAACTACGATGTGATGAAAGGAAATTCTGTATCTTATGCTGCAAGTTTTGGTGATGCCCATTTTGACACAGATAGCTACCAGATATTAAATAACCGGCTTCAAAACTTTTTAGCAATTGGTTTACGGGAAAATAAATTTATACCTTATCTAAAAGAACATATTAATCCTAATGGAATTCAAGTTTTTAGAACAATCGATCCAACTCTTTTACTAGACACTGGAGATTATGACACCATAGCCGCATCTCGTATTATAACTGAGAAATATTTGTTATTATATGCACGACGATACAACAAAGAAATGGAAGCTTTTGCAGAAAAAGTAGCCCGTGATAACGGATGGACAATTGTTGAAATCAGCTTACGCAGTACAAACTCAGCCAAAGGACATAAAATGTTTTATGAAGCAGGTGTGGAAGAATTTCTTTCTCTGGTAAAATATTCAGAATACGTTATAACGAACTCTTTCCATGGTTTGATTTTTGCTGTACAATACCGAAAACAACTGGCAGTATTTTCCAGAGAATCCGGTGACAATAAAATTGCCGAAGTTCTGGAGTTATTTGATTTAAAAGAATGCCTTCTCACAAAAGCACCTTCAGTAATTCCACAAATCCACGATTACGATGCTGTGCATGCACGTATAAATACTGCAAGAGAAACTTCTCTGGACTTTCTCACGAAAGAACTTAATTTATTGAATGGAGATCATTAAGCATGTGTTACCTTGATACAAATGATAAAATTACCTGTTCCGGCTGCGAAGCCTGCGCAAATATTTGCCCACACAAAGCTATCTGTATGATTCCTGATTCAGAAGAATTTCGCTATCCCAAAATCAATATAGATTTATGCACGAATTGCGGATTATGCCGTAAAGTTTGTCCTTATAATTTATCTCCTCAAAAATGTTCCGGAATGAATTATACTTTTGGAGGACATATAAAAAATCAAAAAGTTTTATCAGAAAGCACCTCTGGTGGAGCTTTCTCTGCAATCGTTGATGCATGGTGCGATAAAAATTATGTAATTTTCGGAGCTGTATCAGATGGTTTAAATGTATATCATGATCATATTTTTGACAAAAAATATTTAGATAAATTCAGAAAATCAAAATATACACAAAGTAATATTGGAACTTCCTATGCTGATGCAAAAAAGTTTTTACAGGATGGAAAAAAAGTTTTATTTTCCGGTACGCCTTGCCAAATTGCCGGTTTAAAATCTTTTCTCCTTAATTGCAATCAAACAAATCTGCTGACAGTCGAGGTTATTTGCGAAGGTGTTCCTACTCCTCTTTATTTAAAAAGTTATAATAAGTATATTACTACAAAATATCATTCACGTATTAAATCAATTGATTATCGTTACAAAGATTTCAAATCCTATTTTAACCATTCTATTGGGCGATGGGATTTTGAAGTTATGCAGCTTTCTTTAAAAAACAGCAGAAAGCTTAAAACTGACAGATGGTTTAACCCGTTCTGGTCAATTTGGATCAGTCATTTAATGAGTCGACCATCCTGTTATCAATGTCCATATGCAACCAAAGAACGTTTTGCTGATATTTCACTCGGAGATTTGTGGGGTGTTCATTTATATTGTCCTGAATTATATAATCACAATAAAGGTGCTTCTCTGGTTATATGTAATTCTATCAAAGGCAAAAAGGCTTTTCTAAGTACCAAAGATATTTTTATCGGACATGAACTTAATTATGAAGAGGCTCTAAAATATCAGGGACCTCTAAAGAATCATATTAATTCAAATCCAAACCGTGCATCATTTATACAAGATCTAAAAACTATGCCTTATACAGCTCTTTGTAAAAAATGGTCCTCTCCTCCAACAATAAAATTGCTATGGCAAAAATATGTTTGGGGAAACAGACAAAAAATATTATTTTGGAAATTAACTAAAGGATTTTATCATATTCAATAAAGGAGATTCACTATGTATTACTTAAATAATAATCTAAAAGATTTAGTTCGCATTTTTGATCAAAATGAACGCAAAAATTATTTACGAAACCCTGGAGGGCTTCCTCAAGATTTCATTGATTCTATTCTGCCTGAAATAACTCCTCAATTAATTGCACAGTATCCAGAAACCCATCACTTTTCGGAAGTCCTTGCAAAACATCTGAATACTACACCAGAACACCTTTGCCTTGTAAATGGATCCGCTGAGGGAATTCGCTATATTATTCAGGCTTTTACCTCAGAAAGCGGAAAAATTGTTGGAGTAGTTCCATCCTATTTCATGTTTCAAGTATATTCTGAAATGTATGGCCGATCTTTTGTAAAGGTTCCATATAATGATGACCTTTCAATGGATATTCAAAATATTATTTCCACCTTAACGCCTGATACACAATTACTTATATTACTTAACCCAAATAACCCGATGGGAAATGTATATTCAGAAACCGAATTTCAAGAAATCATTAAAGTATGTGAACAACTTGAAATCACTATCCTTGTTGATGAAGCCTATCATTATTTTTATCCAAAAACATTCATCAAATATGCTTTGACCTCCAAACATATCCTTGTTACAAGAACCTTTTCCAAGCTATTTTCAATGGCCGGTTGTCGACTTGGATATGTGGTTGGACATCCTGATGAGATAAAAATGGTACAGAAATTATGCACACCACATAATACAAACGCATTCGCCATGTTAGTAGCTCAAAAAATTTTGGAAACGCCTGGTATTTTATCTTCTTTAATTGAAGACTACACTCTTGGACGTGATTATTTGATAAAAGAATTAAATTCCCATAAGTATTTGCATAAGGGGGATGCAGGAAATTTCATTTTTATAAAGCCTAAAACAAATGCGCTAACCATTGTTGAAAAAATGAAATCGCAAAAACAAATTTTAATAAAATCTTATTCTAATGTCGGAAATTTTGGCACCTGCCTACGCGTTACCATTGGTGCCAAACAATATATGGAACGTTTTTTAGATGCTTTATTTGAATTAGACAATACCAATTAAAGGAGTCGCTTTTTAAATGATAAAAGTTATAACATATGGAACTTATGATCTACTCCACTACGGTCATATCAGATTACTAGAAAGAGCAAAAGCTCTTGGGGACTATTTGATTGTCGGGGTAACCTCAGATGATTTTGATAAAACACGTGGAAAAATAAATGTACAACAGTCTCTAATGGAACGTATCGAAAACGTCCGATCTACCGGACTTGCTGACAAAATAATTATCGAAGAATATGAAGGGCAAAAAATTGATGACATCCAGCATTATAATGTCGATATTTTTACTGTTGGCTCTGATTGGATTGGTCATTTTGACTATCTGAAAAAATATTGCAACGTCATCTACTTAGACCGTACAGAAGGTATATCCAGTTCCGAGCTTCGTGCAAAAGACAGTAATTTAAAGCTTGGATTAATAGGCAATTCTACCCTTGTAGCAAAATATTTTCGTGAAAGCAAATTTGTGAATGGTGCAGAAGTAATAGCCGTTTCTTCTTCCTCAACTTCTGCACAAATAAAAGCTGATAACAGTCTGTTATTAACCAACAGTTATACAGATCTTCTCTCTTCAATAGATGCTGTATACATTGCTTCACACCCTACTAAACATTATAATCATGTCAAACAGGCTTTACTTGCTGGTAAACACGTTTTATGTGAATCACCGATTGCACTTTCTGAAGCTGAATGTAATGAGCTTTATCAGCTGGCAAACAGTAAAAACTTAATCTTAATGGATGCCATTAAAACAGCTTATTCTACAGCTTATAACCGCTTGCTTTTACTTTTAAATTCCGGGAAAATCGGTCAAGTACTTTCTGTTGAATCAACTTGTACAAGTCTTAAAAACATCAAAATTGATACAACAAAAAAAGCAACTCATTATTGGAACAGTATTTGTGCATGGGGTCCTACAGCTATGTTACCTATCTTTCATATCTTAGGTACACATTGGATAGATATAAATATTACCTCTCTTATGTTAGACAAAATTCCTACTTTTGATTTATTTACAAAAATAAATTTTACTTACAAAAATGCTGTTGCTTCATTAAAAGTGGGTAAAGGAGTAAAATCAGAAGGTGAGTTAGTTATTTCTGGCACAAAAGGCTATATTTATGTACCCGCACCCTGGTGGAAAACTGAATATTTTGAAGTTAGGTTTGAAAATCAAAATGATAATCGAAGATACTTTTATCCACTTGAAGGAGAAGGGATTCGTTATGAATTAGTTGCATTCTTAAGAGCCATAAAAACCAATCAGTTACCAAATAATATTCCGATGCAAATTTCTGCAAATATTTCAAAAGTTATAAACATTTGGGAAACTGATTCTAAAGTCGTACATCTTTCACCTTCTTAAAAAAAGCAGACAACTACAATTATCCTTCTATAATTGTTTTGTCTGCTTTTCTCTATTTAACTCTTTTCTTTACCTCTTCTTCAAGAAGCTTTTCATTTTTTTTCCAATCTGCATGAATAAAATGAGGCTCTCCACATGGGAATGTATAGAAATCTTCACCGTACACTTCTTTTAAAACGTAAATATACTTATTTGGCACATAATATTCATCGCCTTCAAATTCGATTTTCTGTAATGGATAAAAAATCTCTTTTGATATTAAAAAGTTCTCGATCTTTAAAGTATACTGCAATTATTATCATTACAATAACTCCAACTATCAAAACTGTATAAGCACCCTTTTGCATCTTCTTTAGCACAAATAATATTTTTATCATAAAGTTTCTTATAATATTTATTAAAAATCTCTGCAATCTGAATTCCAATAGCCGAATCATCATCAACACATCCTGCCCTACGAAATTCCTGAATCAATGGATTTCCTTCATCTGTAATTTCTGTTTTTAACTCTTTTCTAATTTTCTGATTTTCTTCCCATTTTTCATATGATGCCTCACTAATCCAGTCAAACGGAAATATATCAATAAAAACAGGAATAGTCGTATCTTTATAAGTAAAACGAATCTGCTTACAAAATCCCCCTGCATCATATCTTACTGTAAGTCTATATTCTTGATGATCCTTTAATATTTCTCTTAATTTTTCAATATCCTCTCTTGCCATACAAGTATCTACATCATCATCCCATGGAATAAATCCCTTATGTCTCACTGCTCCTAACAAAGTACCTGCATAAAGCCAATAAGATAACTTATTCTCCTCACAAATTCTAGCAAAAGCTCTTAGTAAATCTTTCTCCAGAAGTTGCAAATTTCTGCTTACTCCCTTCGCTTTAGGTAATGCAAGAAAAAATCTTTTTTGAGCATCTGCTGTAGACTCTCCATCTTTTCGATACTCTTCCCAAAACATCTGCATATCCTGCTTATGATAATGTGTAATAATTCTTTCCAAACGAGCATTTTCCTCATGCAGATGTCTCACTTCATTTGATAATCCATCTATTTTTCCACTCATCTGATTATAAAGCTCGTTTTGATGATTATAACTATTTTTAATTCCCGATTCTAAAATTTGTCTTAATGAATCTGCTTTTTTTACTAAATCATTTGCCTTATCAAAAAATTGCCTTTTTCCTACTGGCAGACGCCAGTAAATATATTCCCATACTCTTCTCATTTCTTTCCTTCCCCTTAGAACTATTATCTATCTAGCCATTTTATATAATCTCTTTGTTTTTTCTTTTACTTCAAGTTTTGAATGCTTATAAAATGTTTTCAAATTAAATTTTTCTATAATTTTAACTGTTTCTAATGCTAATTTCTTTTTATTTTTCGGATTAAACTGAATCAAATCCGGAACAATAAAATTAATAAACCATTCAAAATAAGCTCGCCCCCATTTATTTAGAAATCCTTTTTCATTCCAAAATGCTGTTATTGTTCTAAGATTTTTCACATGCTGAACTAAACGTTTTTCCGTTTCATCATTATATTGTTGCATAAACGACCCGCTTCTATAGCATTGATAATAGTGCAGTTGATCTGAAATATACTGTACTCGTTTTGCCATAGGAACTGTTTGAAACAAAAATACAATATCCTCTCCAAATTTAATCGATTCAATAAATCGTAACTGATTATCATTTAAAAAATCTCGAGAATACGCATGATTCCAAATAAAGGGTTCACTATTAGTTTCGCCAAATAAAGATTTTTCATTCGGTTCTGGATAATATATATCTCTACTATTTAATTTCCATGCAACCCAGGCGTCCGGCTCTGGTATTTCAGGAAACGGTTTCGATCCATATACAATAATGTCTGCATAATGATTAATTCTCTCTTCATAAATTCTCTCACACGCATTAGTTGTTAAATAATCATCCGGATCTAAAAATACAATCATATCCCCTGTTGCCGCATCAATTCCAGTATTTCTTGCTGCCGCAACCCCAGCATTCTGTTTATCAATAAGTTGAATGCGCGAATCTATCTTCATCTGTTCCCGAATTATTTCATCTGAGTTATCTGTTGATCCATCATTAACACATACGATTTCAATATCCAAAAGAGTTTGACGTCTCAAACTTTCCAAACATCTACTCAAATAATCCGCCACATTATATACCGGTATAACTACCGAGATCTTCGGTCCTTTAACCATGATATACCTCCAATAATCTTCTTACAACCTAATTTAAAAGTATATACAACCCCATCATCTTTAACACTTTGAATTCCACCCAAAATCTTTCTTGGGAGAAATGTAATAAGTCTTCCTATGCGATACGAATAGGATTCTTTAATTTCCTTTAATTCTTTCATTGAATATCCCGGTTGATTGAGTGCATACTCATTATAAAAACCTATAGGATCTTCAACCATTTTTTTTACACCTTCCCACTTATATTCTTCAAAATATCGTGAATCCATTGTACCTTTTTCAAAGCATTCTTTAAATTCCTGAGCTGCTCTTTCTAAAAAGATATACTTAAATTTAGGACTAAGTCTCCCCAAATTCCACATATAAGTATCATATTTTATTCGATTACATACACATTCTAATACTCCACGATGTAAAGGATTCGTTTCCAAGAATTTATGCATCTCTTCATATTCATCACATACACAAAAAACTTTCTTCGGAGAATTTACTGAAGAATTCTCATTATCCTGACGATAATGCAAATATGCTTCCTGTAACAGCTGAACACGTTTAGCAAGACACATTACTTTAAAGCTAAAACTCGTATCCTGAAACGATGCTCCTGGTGTTTCATTAAAACGGATTTTATTTTCTCGAATAAAATCTTTTCTATAAATAGCAGACCAAATCGTCGGCTTCAAATTAAAAAATTCTACCATTTCCATCGGTGCATTAAAATCTGTAGCCGGACAGAATGTTTTTCTTGCACGTACTTTAGATACAATTTCTTCTTTTTCATTTCTTTCTTTCGGAATCGAATAATAATAGTAAAATCCTGATTTCACCACATCCAACTGATTGCTTGAAGCTACATTATACATTTCTTCAAACATCTCCGGATCCGCATAATCATCCGACTCAACAATACCGATATATTCACCCTCTGCCATATCAAATCCACGGTTCATGGAATTTCCATAACCACTGTTTGGCTTTGTAATTACCTTTACACGTGAATCCTTGTCCATATATTCCTGGATAATCTGCGGTGATGAATCCGTTGAGCCATCATCTACACAAATAATTTCAATATCTTTTAATGTCTGATTCACAATACTGTCCAGACACTGGCGAAGATATTTTTCTACGTTATAAATTGGTACTACTACTGTTACTTTTGGTGATCCCATATGCTCCTCCTTATAAATCCATGTTTTTATCTAATTCCAGATAATGATTCCAAAAATCCTTTGACGTAAAGGTACCAAACATATCTCGGTACTGTTCACATACTTTATCATATCTCTGGTCAATATGTTTACATACTTTAAAAAATTTAATATAAGATGCTATCATTGCAATAACACTTCTTTTTGCATCTAATACATGATCTGTACTGTCTATATACAACACTTCTTTGTATCGATACAAATCATAAATATTCGGATAGGGAATTTCTGCTTTTGGCTTTCCATGTCTTGCCGGTAAAAAATGTCCATTCATCGTAGCCATTTTCCAGCTTTTTTCTATAAATGGAACATGCTCTCTTTGTTCTTTTCCATATGGACTAAGATCTTCTTCCGTCAAACCTTTGTAACCGATAAAATCTTCTTTTGATTTCATTTCATAGTTATATGCCGCCAGTTTTTTGTGAATCTCTATTCCATCCTGCTCGCTGAACCATTTTGCTCCTTTTAAGAAATCAAGTGTTCCGAGTAGATTTAAGTCCACATACTTGTAGCGATACTTTCCTATATTGCTGCTAATCTCTTTAAATAAAACCTTTTTAAATTGTTTAGCCGTAAACTTTTCATCATGAATCGCATTCAGTATTGCCAGATTTCGAATATCATAATATTCATTTGTTCCCGGACATTTATTTTCAAACGCTTCATGCCATACACAAATTCCATTTAATAAAATAAATTCTCCATTTGCACGTAATCCATATTCAATATCATCACGATGAATAAATAACGGAAGCGGTAATTTATTTTTGTTAATAAATGTGACTGGTATGCAGGAATACCACCATCCAACATAATCATGTTCAATCTCGACTTCATTTGTAATGCATTCTGCCAATGAAGTCATATCAAAATCATGATTATGTGCAATCATATCTCCATTGTTCCATAATGCTCCGCTTTCATACTGGATACTTGGATGATCCAGTCGCATCAGAGCTCCACCAATTACATAATTATAATATTTCTTCTTTAAATGTTTTAAGAAAAGATAATTTCTTTCAATTGTTTCCGGTAATATAATTGCATCATCATCCATTAACAGAACGTGACTTATTTTTTCTTCGCCATTTAAATATTCCAGCATGGTGCGGGTAAACCCGCCTACTCCACCCAAATTTTTATTTTTTACGACATGGATTTCTGGATTTTCGATTTTCTCTGGTTCTAACGTACCCGCATTGTCCGAAATACAAATTTTAATATGATCATACGCTTCTGCAGCCGGATTATTCAAGATTCCCTCTTTCAGGAGATTCATATTACGCTCTACATATTTTTCTCTCTTGAACGTACAGATTCCGATTCCTATACAAATATCATTCTCTTCCATACCCGTCTGATCTGTTGAAAAATCAACCTCATAAAGCACTGACTCTGACACTGCCTCAATTATAACTCCAAGCATTCCTTTCTCAGGAAGCGTAAATTCATTTGAAGTTACATATCCCGAAGCATCCGACTGGATTTCCTCGTCCAGTACACCATGTCTTTCTACATCTCCATCTTTCACCTGAAGATGATCTATTTTTACTTTTACAATTCCATTCAGCTTTAATCTAAGATAAACAGACTCAACTCCAACATATTTTTTCCACTTCAGGCATGAAAATAAATTAAAATATGTTTCCAGATTTACTTTTGCCAAAGTCTTTAACTCAACTTTTTCCTTGTCGGTCACAACATTATCAGTTGTTTTCATATAAAGCTGAGTCGTCTCTTCTGAATACGGATATAAAGCAAATTTTTGTAGTATCATATTTCTCCCATCAAACTATTCATTCATATACTCATTGGTTACTTCTTCAACCAGACCGCTTTTTCTTACCACACCTTTATCAATCCAAATTGCATGATCGCACAGCTTTCTTACAGATTTGACATCATGCGATACATATAAAAGTGTTGTTCCTCCACTGAGCATATCTTCCATTCGCTTATAACATTTTTCCTGAAACTGATAATCTCCTACAGACAAGATTTCATCAACAACCAGAATATCAGGCCTTACCATCGTAGCAATCGCAAATCCAAGTCGAGCCTGCATACCTGATGAAAAATTCTTAATCGGTACATCCAGGAAATCCCAAAGTTCCGCAAACTCAATAATCTCATCAAAATGCTCTTCCATGAATTTTCTGGAATGTCCCAGTACTGTCCCATTTAAAAACACATTTTCTCTTGCTGTCATATTCATATCAAATCCAGCACCCAGCTCAATCAATGGAGCAATTGTACCTTTCGTTGTAACAGTTCCCTTATACGGTTTTAAAATCCCACAACATGCTTTTAAAAGAGTGGATTTTCCAGAACCATTTGTTCCAATAAGTCCCCACGCTTCTCCCTTCTTTACTTTCAGATTTACATCTTTTAACGCCAGAAACTCCTGAAACATCAATTCATGCTTAATCAACTTAATCACATATTCTTTTAAATTATCCACCTTTTCAGATGCCATGTTGAACCGAATCGTAAGATGGTCAACATCAACAATATATTCTTCGCTCATTATCTTTTCTCCTAGATATACAAAATGAAGTTATCCTGTGTTTTCTTAAACACACCAAGTCCAATTGCCAGCATAATAAATGCCATCACCCAGCAGCCAATAAAAATTCTAGGTGTTGTAAAATGTCTGTATAAAACAAGATCTCTGAAAAACTGGATATAATAATACATCGGATTGCAGTATTCTACCAGTTTTCTCAGCCCGTCCGGAAGAAGATCAATTGGATAAAACATTGGTGTCACATACATCCATGCTACAGTAATTGCATTATAAATATACTGAATGTCTCTAAAGAAAACATTTGCTGCTGACAAGAAGAATCCCATTCCACACACAAAAATATAAAGCGGTATAACTACCAGCGGAAATAATAAAAAATATGGTGAAAATGGTGTTCTTGTAATCAGCATCACCAAAATCAATGCACCCATTGAAAAAATAAGATCAATCAATGAGCTTGTTACTTTCGACAATGTAAAAATATATTTTGGTACATAAATTTTCTTAATCAGTGCTCCATTATCCAATACTGAATACATGGACATATGGGTTGCATTATTCATAAAATCAAACAGTGCCTGTCCAGTAAGCAGATAAACTGGAAAGTTTTCTATTCCACGCTGAAACATCTGTGAAAATACAAGCGTCATTACTAACATAATCAGCAACGGATTCAAAATGCTCCATACATATCCCAGGAAACTTCTTCTGTATTTTAATTTCACATCTCTGACTACCAGTTCTCTTAATAAATCCTTATACCTAAAAAATGTATTTATCCTATCTCTTGTCACACTCATTTTTCTTCTCCATCTTAATATGAATTTCTTCGTCCCTTAAAAGCAAGAACCGCTAACGGGAATGCAGCATATCGAGTTTTCCTCAAAACCAGAACAGCCGGATTCTTTACTCTGTCATAGACTTTCCGGTTCTTATGATAAAAATATGCATCCAATTTCATTGCTTCTTTTCTCATACCATTCTTAAGAGGAAAACTTATATAAATCTTCATCTGACTGGTAAGAATTGTTGCTGTCAGCTCACGGATATACTCCAGATTCGCTACCGGAGCAATCTTTTCTGCTTTCTTGCAATAGCTGTTCAGCCGCATAAGCACACGTAAATGATTCTTCAGATTCTTCTGCATCTTCTGAATAGACATACTCTGTCCCGGAAGTCCCAGGCGATACTGATAAACCGGCTCTTCTATGAAATACACTGTCCGCACATACGGAATCGGAAATGCAATAAATTCCACATCCACATAAAAAGTGTGTTCGTCAATCTGTTCATCAGCCTTTCTGAACAATTCCGTCTTCACAGTTGTCGCATGCATATCAATAATCGTTTTACCGACAATCTCTTCAAACTGATACAGCTTATTATACTCTATTTTTTCAAACGGATGTTCCTGCCTCTTCTCTGGCATTCTCGTTGTATGATTGATCCAGGTATAATTAGACGCCACAATATCTGCATCGCTCTCTTTTAACACTTTCACAAGATGAATAAAACTTCTTGTATCTACCCAGTCATCTCCATCAACCACTTTGAAATATTTTCCTTTTGCTTCACGGACACCCGTGTTAATCGTAGAACCATGTCCCCCATTCTCTTTATTGATCAACCGGAATGTATTTTCGTACTTGTCTACATATCGTTGTGCAATCTTGACAGTATTATCACTTGAACCATCGTTCACGATCAATACTTCAATATCATCCATAACCTCGGAATTCACAAAAGATTCCAGACAGTCTTCCAGATATGCTTCTACATTGTAACTTGGTATCGTTACTGTTAATATCTTCTCGTCCATTGTTCTCCTAACTTATATAAATAATATTTTTCTCAAAAAAAGTTGGTTTTACAGATATTTAGTTCTATCTGAATCACCAACTTTTATTTTGATTACTTGATTATTATACTACACTTTTCTTTAGATGGAAAGATTATATCAAATGCTTGTTTTTTTGTCAAACTTCTATTATTCTTATATCTTTACAAAATGTCTATTATAACAAAGTATTTAATTTTTATACCCAAATATTCTTCTTACAAAAGTAATTTTAGACAAAATATATGTAATTCCCAAATCCAATATCAGCTTGCAAATAATTATTACCACCAACCGAACTTCTTCAGTTCCTCCCATTATAATAATTTTATCTGTTATCTTCCACCATTGAACTAAATTAAGTTCTATAACATGCACACACAATATTAACAAACTATATCTCCCAAAGTATGCAAGCACATTACTAATCTTTTTCGTTTTAATTTCTATAGTCCTTGATATTAAAATAACCATTGCACATGCACACATACTACCAAAGATATCCACAATTCCTCTTCCTATATCACAATGGACTAACCAGAATGACTGAAAATCTTTAATAAAAAAGTACCATGTAACCATTGCAAATCCAATTCCAAATTTTTTCACTTCGTTCGGAATTTCTTTTAGTATATCTTTTGTTAAGTTCAAAAGATTTCCCATATACATAAATAATGTTGCACATGCCCCTGCTTGTATACTCAACGGAAACCAAAACAATTTCCTAGAATAATAACCTATCGCAAATATCACAGCAATAGAAAACAATCTAATATATTTATTAAAATTTAGAGATATCCTCAAAAAAATACTTCCCCAGAACGTCGCCAACAAAAACCATATTGCTCCGATTCCCGGAATATAAAACGGATTAGTATATGAATCACCTGCACCATATACCGAAGCATAACTCCATTTTTTTATTTCCACAATAGCATCACCACAAATTGCTCCTTGTAACGTTGCAATTATAACTATTGCAAAACACGTTATTAAATACGGAATAATCAACGTTCTTACTTTATTTCTAACAAAAATATTAACTTCACATTTATCACTAATAAAATACCCTGTTATAAAGAAAAAAATTGGTACGTGAAATGTAAATACTACTCGGTTAATATTTGCATTTCCCATATGTCCCAGAATAATACAAATCATTGCAATTCCTTTAGCAATATCTATATATTGTAGTCTTTTATTATCTAATATTTTTTCTTGCATACCAATCTCATCCCCTCGTATGTTCTTTTCATTTACTCAATCTAATTATTATCACCGTTCCAAACAATATATGACACTCATATCATCCGTCCCCAACCATTTAACTTTATTATAATTCAGACTAGATTTTATATATTCAACACAATCATCCATTTCCATTCCTTGATCAGACACTAATGTATCCACATATAAAATTAGTTGTTCAGAAGAATTGTCTACTGAATTTATATTTTTTTTCAAATTATCCAAATTAGACTGATAAATAGTTTTTGTCTTCATAAGGTTTAATGCATTATTCAGCATTCTGTATGGGGCCGTATAAACATATAAACACGGAACATCTGTATAATTTTCTAATTCAGTTGCAATCACTCCTTTTTCTTCATAAATATATTCTGGATCGTTTGCATAAAATGTTACACCTATTATAAGAATGGAAATAATTCCCATTGCAAAAGCTCGTTTTACCTTTTTTTTAGTGCAAACTTTCACAGTTATTTCTAGTAATAAACACATTAGCAAAACAAGTAACGGATAAATGCACATCATAAATCTATTTGAAATGAAAAGTGTTATTTTACATACCAATATATAGTAAAATGCGCAGATAAACAATATTCCTACAATAATAAAAACATTTTTTCTAATTACTATTTCCTTTTTTTCAAAGTCATTTTTTTCAATAATAATACAAATTAAACCTTTTTCAGTTTTCTTTAATTTAATATTAAAAATCATTCTTGAAAATATATAGCTGATAATAATAATAACACATATACCTATTATAACTCCCCACACGCTTCCAAACAATTCTGAACTCACATCAGCCCAATACGCTTTTAATCGATTTGACCAATCACTAAAATTTCTCATGTTTGCATGTGTCTGTGCACTATTAGAATTTCCGTCGTTTCCACTTATTTTCTGTATATATGTCGGGAATAAGAGAATCGCACTTATTCCACCTATAGCTCCTGTCAATATATACTTCAATAAACCTTTTCCCGATTTTTCTTTATACAAATATAATAAATTTAGTAAAACTACAGGACAAGCAAATATTATGAAGAAAAAATGTGTATACATTCCACCCAAAGTTGCTATCCCCAACAAAATATAATTGCTTAATTTCAGTTTTTCTTTTTGGTATAAATAGATATTTTCTAACAAAAATAATAAACACCATAAAGTCAGTAACATATACATTCTAATATATGTTACTGAATTAATTGCTCCTATACTAAATCCATATAACACTTGTACTGCAATAAAGAAAATATTATTATCAGATACACATTGCGATATCTTCAACAGCAAAAACATCACAATTACAAAATATATAATATTAGGTATTAAGCCAAACCACTTACTAAAAGTCCCTGTAAAAAGTGACGAAACGCTATGCAATACCATATAAAATAAAGGTGGATGTGCATCATGCATTTGATTATTCACCACTGAGCCAAATTTAAAATTTTTCCCTTCATCAACAGTTAAATATTTTTTGAATAATTCTGAAGATATTTTCACATTTTCCAATGAATTATTATCCTCTAATTGAGCATGATAATAACTATTCGATAATCCATATGACCATATTTCATCCACAAAATATCCTTTTTTCATATTGCAATAATATAGCATAAACAAAACTTGAATGCATAAAATCACTACAAATATGATATATATATTTGTCTTTTCAACTCTATCTACAAGCTTATTTAATCCCTTCTTTATCTGCATTTATTTTTTACTCACTTTCTCTCACAATATATATAGGTCTCTTTTTCGTTTCCAAATACGTCTTCGATAAATACAATCCTATAATTCCAAGACATAGCAACTGGATTCCACCTAAAAAGAATATTATTGTTACCAATGACGGCCATCCCGCAACTGGATCTCCGAACGCTAATGCTCTAATAATAATTACTAACATAGAAATAAATGAAACTCCGCAAAATACAATTCCAAACACAGATGCAATCGCTAAAGGTGCTGTAGAATATGCTAAAATCCCTTCAATTGAGTACAAAAACAGTTTCCAAAAAGACCATTTTGTCTCTCCTGCGCTTCTTTCCACATTTTCAAAGGCAATCCACTTTGTATGAAATCCCACCCAACTGTAAATTCCTTTTGTGAATCTATTATATTCTGCATCTCTCAAAATAGCATCCACCATTTTTCGTTTCATTAATCGGAAATCTCTTGCGCCATCTACAATTTCTGTTGATGACATTTTATTGATTATCTTATAAAACATTCTCGCAAAAAAAGACCTGATAGGCGGTTCCCCTGCCCGGTTAACTCTTCTCGTAGCAACGCAATCATAATCTTCTTTACCTTCTGACTCTTTAATTGTTTTCCACATTTCCGGCAGCAGTGACGGTGGATCCTGCAGATCCACATCCAATGTTGCAACATAATCCCCTGTTGAAAGCTGTAATCCGGCATATAATGCAGATTCTTTTCCAAAGTTTCTTGAAAATGAAACATAATGAACTCTTTCATCCTTTGCCCGCAGATCTTTGAAGCACTGCAATGTTCCATCTTTACTCCCATCGTCTACAAAACAAAACTCAAATTCAAACTCATCTTTCAACTGTTCTATTACTTTCAAAGCTTCTCTGTAAAAAATAGGAATTGCTTCTTCTTCATTGTAACAAGGTACTACCAATGACATTTTCATAATTCTGTTCTCCAAACTACTACTGTTGTTAAATAGTTGTATGTTCTTTTTCTACGCTTGGCCCTTCATGACTGATTCTTCCCAGACTCACTAGTTCTTGAAAAGCCTCACTATCTCTCTTCTTGTCTTCCGGCCTGATATGATACGTTGAAATAATTTCAGCAACTTTTTCTTTAATATCCGGACTTTCTTCCATCGCCGCTTTTTCAAGCTCTCTTAACTGGCTTAAGAAATGTACCTCATCAAACTCCAATGGTTTCCCAATAAAGATCAAGTCATTCGCTGTTTTTTGAAGTCCTTCTTCTTTTGTCAGCAATTCTTCATACAACTTTTCACCCGGTCTTAAACCAGTATATTTAATTTCCATATTCACACCAAGTGTATAGCCGGAAAGCCGGATCAAATTCTTTGCAAGATCGGCAATCTTTACCGGTTCTCCCATATCCAACACAAAGATTTCTCCACCATGTGCGTAGGCTCCTGCTTGTAACACCAGTGATACAGCTTCAGGAATCGTCATAAAATAACGAATAATATCTGGATGTGTAACCGTAACTGGTCCACCTGCTTCCATCTGCTTCTTGAAAAGTGGTATTACACTACCATTACTTCCAAGTACATTTCCAAATCGTACAATTACATATTCTGTTCTGGAATACTTACTAAATGTCTGCACGATCATCTCACACATACGCTTTGAAGCTCCCATGATATTAGTAGGGTTTACAGCCTTGTCAGTAGAAATAAGTACGAATTTCTTTACTCCATACTTGTCCGCTGCTCTTGCAGTCTTGTATGTTCCAAACACATTATTTTTAATCGCCTCATTCGGACTGTCTTCCATAAGCGGTACATGCTTATGGGCCGCTGCATGAAATACAACTTCCGGGCGATAATATTCCATTACACTTTCAATTCGACTCGTATTACGGACAGATCCAATTAATACTTCCAACTTCAGATTTGGATATTTTCGGATCAGTTCCTGCTGAATCTCATATGCATTATTCTCATAAATATCAAATATAATCAGAAGCTTCGGATTATGCGCAGCAATCTGACGGCAAAGCTCACTGCCTATTGATCCCCCTCCACCAGTAACCAGTACTCGTTTATTACTTACATACTGTCCAACACTTTCCATATCAATGTTTATTGCATCTCTGCCAAGTAGATCCTCAATCGATACTTCTCTCAGATTTGATACTCCAACTTCATCATTGATAAGCTGATACATGCCCGGTAAAATTTTAAGTTTACAATCTGTAAGATTACAAATTCTTAAGATATCACGGGTAGCCTTATTTCCTGCTGACGGAATTGCAAGGATAATTTCTTCTGCATCATATTTTTTTGCTGCTTCCTGAATCATATCTCTTCCACCGATAATCCGAATTCCATGAATATATTTTCCCTTTTTCGACGGATTATCGTCAATAACACATACAACCTTTTGATTCAGATACTTACTGCTTTTCAGTTCTTTAATGATCATATTTCCCGCTTCACCAGCTCCGATTACGATCGTATTACGGGAATGCTTCGCTGATTTTTTGATTCCATTCTGCATCGTGTGCAAAATCCGATATGAAAAACGAGTGATCAACGTAGTAATACTAAGCAAAATAAAGTAGAAGAAATAATAACTTCTTGGAATCGGCAAATATAATAAACTGAATCCAAAAGCCTGAAATGCTGTCGAAAGCATTGCGGCACACACAATCAATAGCATCTCATATAAACTGGCATAAGACCAGACACGATTATACAGATTCAACAGTAAAAAGATAATTACCGTCGTAATCACATTTATAATCATGTAGTGTTCTACACTGCTCATGTACTCCTCTGGTACCCAGATGTTATCCAATTTAAAGCGCAATATAATCGCTAAATAAGAATCCAAAACCACAGTAAGCATGTCCACGATAAACAAAGCAATCATTCTGCTTCTGGAATTTTGAAGTCCCCATCCTTTTTTCATATCTAACCTCCATTTTTATAATATAAATTTCAAATCTAAATTTGAAATTTATATTATAATTTATCAAAATTATTTTCCATATTTTTCATCCGCTTTATTTGTCAAATAATCTACAATCATTTTCGCTTCAATCGCTGCATATGGAATCAGAAGTAAGAAATATGTAAATGCATATTGCCCTTTACCTTCCCATATCATATGAAACAAAAATCCACCAATAAAGACTGTTCCTGGAAACCAAATAAATATATTTTTTCGTTTTCTATTAGTAATCACATACAAAAATGCCAGCCAATATACAAACGACTGCAAAACATCCAGTACTTCAATTACTATTTTTTGTAGTTTTCCACCATTTAATATGCTATCCAAATATCGAGAAATAGTAACATTCTTTTCAAACTGGTTAATCCAAATTCCTCCAAATGTAGGTTCACACCATTGAGACAGCATTTTCTTTGTATAAAACTTTATTGTATATATAGGATTTTCAGCAAAATATGTCATTCTTTCCCTAATATATTTCTGAGCCTCTTCAGCTGTTTTTTCAGAATCACAATCATTATTTAAGTATGTGTCTGCATTATATCCATTATACCAGCCTGGTGCCATACCTGTTTCTTGCATTCCCATAGCAATCCAAGCAATTTTAGGAATTCCTTTTCCTAAATACACATTTTCCTGAATACTCAACAATTTAACCGGACCAGATGTTGCTATTATATAGGAACAGATTACAATTACTGCAAAAATAATATTTTTCTTTTTTAAAGATATAATCCAATCTATGCCCAAAAAAATCAACATTGCCAATAACACAATCAAATAATTTGACTTAATCATTAGAGCTATTCCAATAAATACCGTACTTAATATCATATTGCAGACTTTATGATTTTCAAAATACTCAAATTCATAATACATAGCCATCGTTGAAAACGCACATCCCATTAAATTTCCATACAAAAAAGATGTATAAAATACCATCGGAAAAAATAATATCAAAAAAAGAATTCCTATTTTTTCCGCATGAACTGCTGTGATTTTTTTCAAAACTTTCATTAAATATATGTCAATCAATACTACAGAAACAACATTCAAAATTTGAAATGCCATATAATTATTTATACCAAAAAGGCTATATATTATCTTAAATACTAAAATAATTCCTGATTGAAATGGGTATTGATTCAAATATCCACCCTTAAGAAAATCTGCTTTATCATACGTTTCTGAAAAAAGATTAGCTGCTATTGCTGAACAAAATCCTTGATCTGCTCTAGGTGTCAATTGCGTACAAACAACCCATCCTATTCCTAATATGCAATGCATGCAGATTAAAAGTTTATATATGTCTATTTTTTTCCCATATTGAGATTTATATTTAATAATTTTATTGTTCCTTTTCAAAACAATATATATTTTATACATAACTATCATTCCTATTATGATAATCACATACTTAAAAATATTATCTTTATTGTAAAAAGTAAATTCCCATAAAGTGTCCGTATCACATAACTTGCAAGTATATACAATTGAAGCTATCGATAATATAAATAATATTATTCCTAATACAATTTTTATAATATCTCCCGCAATATTCACAATAAGTTTTCTAAAATTATAGACTTTTCTTTTATTTTCAACCCTTTCCATAAATGATTCCTCCAATATTTATCACAGCATACGCCTTATGTAATATAACATGTTTCACATAATATCGCAATATTTCCACTACTCAAGTCTACATTTAAGTAAATTCTTATTGTCTCTTAACGGAAAAGGATTTTTCAACATACATATTTAATCCTGAACATCATCTGTAGTTTCACTAATAATATATCTTGGTCTTGCCTTTGTTTCCAAATATATTTTCCCAATATATTCCCCAATAACACCAAGCGAAAGTAACTGAATCCCTCCGAGAAACGCTACTATGCAAACCATACTTGCCCAGCCAGCAACCGTATTTCCCATAACCTGCATAATAATTGCCCATATAATAGCACAAAATCCAAGACATGAAATAATTGTTCCAGCTGCTGTAATCATTCGGATAGGTTTAATGCTCAAACTGGTAATACCATCAAATGCAAGTGCCAACATTTTTTTCAACGGATAATGACTTTCACCCGCAATTCGTTCATGCCGTTCATAATATACTGAAGTACTGTTAAAACCAACTAACGGAATCAATCCACGTAAGAAGATATTTACTTCTTTAAAATCAGAAAATGCATCTAATACTTTTGAAGAAATCAGTCTGTAATCTGCATGATTAAATACAACTTCTGCTCCCATCCAATTTAACAAATGATAAAAAGATTCTGCTGTAAATCGCTTAAAAAATGTGTCTGTTTCTCTCTTGCTTCGTACTCCGTAAACAACTTCAGCCCCTGCCATATATGCATCTACCATCGCATCCATTGCATTAATATCATCCTGTCCATCGCAATCAATCGAAATTGTAATATCCGCTGCTTCTTTAGCTGTCATCAATCCAGCCAGAACAGCATTTTGGTGTCCACGATTTCTGCTCTGTGCAATCCCTTTATAATGATATTCTTCCTTTGATAATTTTTTAATTAATTCCCATGTACCATCTTTGCTTCCATCATTAACAAATAAAATACGGCTTTCATCAAGAATCTTTCCTTCATTGACTAACTGATGAATTTTTTCCAAAAAAAGCGGCGCTGTAATAGGTAACACTTCTTCTTCATTGTAGCAAGGAATAACAATATATAAAATTGGTACTTTTCTCATTATTTTTATCCTTTCAATCTTACTGTAATTACTCAACTATTCTAACACTTTGAGGTATATTTTACAATCTTCTGCTGATACCCTAAAAATAAATTTTTATACTTTTTAGTTCAATTATCTAGAAAAACCCTTTGAAATCCCGATTTTCACCAAGATTCCAAAGAGCTTCTTCATTTTTCACCTTTTACAATATGTACTTACTTTTCAAGCTGGTTCATTAATTTAATAATCCCCTGGCCATACTCTACTCCTGTTGCCCAACCAGCTCCTATCGGATTTTCATGGGTGCCAAGCCATTCCACGTATTTTGCTGAGCCTTTGTTTACTAAACGAAATCTAGGATCAACACATGTATATTTTAAATCTTTCTCTGTTAAACCTGAAACTGCATATGCTTTAAGATGCTGAATCTGAGCTCTGACGCCCATTCTTACACCATTCTCTCCATATTTACTAAAATCAGCTCCGGAAGCTCCGTTATCAGTAGCTCCTAAACCAGCGAAATTGAACTGTTCTATTTTCACCTGTCCGCCAAATTGTAACCATCCTGTTTCCTTCATACTCTGGCACCATGCAACCGCTGGATCTACACCTTCCGCTGTTGCTTCTTCATAATAAATACTGGCAAATTTTTCTATACTTTCCGCTCCACCTTTTTTTAATTTTTCAGTTGGATACGTTTCGCCTGTATTTTTATAAAACTGTACCATCTGCGTCACATTTGTGGTAGATGTATTTACAATCAGATGGCTTGCTTCTTGCTGTTTTTCTACTCTTTTACCTGTATTATCATAATAATGTCCATTTATGGTAGTATTTTTTACCATTGCACCTGTCACAGCATCAAAATAATAATAGTAATTTCCTATTTTCTGTTCTTTATAGAGCATTTTTCCATCCGTTCCATAATATACAGTTTTTCCCGGCAAATTATAGAATCCCGTCGCCATCTTTCCAGTTATCGTATCAAAATAGTACCATGCATCACTGATCTTCTGTTCTCCATACTGCATGACACCACTTCCATTATAGTACACAGTCTTTCCTGGTAACTGGACGAATCCCTTCTGCATGACTCCATTCTTATCAAAATAATACCATCTTCCGTTTTCACAATATTCGCCGATCTTACTTTGTCCATTACTTTGATAATACCTTGTTTTTCCGTTTACCGTCTTCCATCCAGAATACATGCTTCCAAATACTGTATCAAAATAATAATAGTAATTCCCTATTTTTTGTTCTCCATAAAGCATTTTTCCGTTGCTTCCGTAATATACCCACTTTTCAGGTAACTCACAAAAGCCAGTTGCCATCTTTCCGGTTATCATATCAAAATAGTACCATGTATCATTTATCTTCTGTTCTCCATACTCCATGACTCCGTTTTCATTATAGTATACAGTCTTTTCTGGCAAATCAACAAATCCGGTCTGCATAATTCCATTCTTGTCAAAATAATACCATTTATCATCAATCTTGTACTCTCCTATTGTACAACATCCATTTTCCTGGTAATATCTTGATTTTTTATTAACTGTTTTCCATCCTACATACATACTTCCAAATGTAGGATCAAAATAATAGTAACAATTGCCTATTTTCTGTTCTCCATAAAGCATCTTCCCATCTGCTCCATAGTAAACTACTTTTCCTGGTAAATCATAAAATCCTGTAATCATTTTACCAGTAGAAGTATCAAAACAATACCATGCATCATTGATCCTTTGTTCTCCGAAACGTTTCTTTCCGTCGGTTCCGTAGTAGTATATTTTTCCCGAAAGATTATAGAAACCAGTTACTCTCGCACCCGTAATTGTATCAAAACAATACCAGGCATTATTTATCTTCTGTTCTCCATAGCGCATCTTTCCATCTGCCCCATAGTAAACAATTCTTCCCGAAAGATTATAAAAACCAGTTACTCTCGCACCCGTAATTGTATCAAAACAATACCAGGCATTATTTATCTTCTGTTCTCCATAGCGCATTTGCCCATCTGATCCATAATAGACCGTCTTACCCGGTAAATTGTAGAACCCAGTAATTCTTGCACCCGTAATTGTATCGAAATAATACCAGGCATTATTTATCTTCTGTTCTCCATAAAGCATCTGTCCATCTGAATTATAATAAACCGTCTTACTTCCCAGATTCACAAATCCAGTCTGCATTACTCCATTTCCATCAAAATAATACCAGTGACCACCAATTTGTCTTTCTCCTGTCACTCTCTGATTATTCACATAGCAATATTTCTTTCCATTTACGGTTTTCCATTCTACTTTTTCTTTCGATAATCCAAGATAATTTGCAATTCCAGTCGCATCCGCAACACCTAATCTTTTTAGTCCAGTCTCTGTATTTAAGACATTATTCACATCACCACTATTCGTGATAAACGCATGTTCAACAATAATACCAGGAATTCCATTGTACTTATTAGCGACCTGTACTGTAAACCAATCTTCAAGTGAACCATCTGGATACTTGTACTCCGGCTCTGTTCCTGTCTTATAATACAGTCCTCTGTTATACAAACCAAGTGAAGTCAGTTCACTCAAAATCTTTGACGCAAGCTCTCTTCCCTGTGCACCTACATCTGATTTCCAGTTATAGTTTGGAATAATAACTTCTGCCCCATAAGCCGCTGTTGTAGCTGCCGCATTCAAATGAAAACTCACAAAAATCTTTGCACCTGCTTTGGCTGCTGCATTTGCTCTTGCGGTAATACAACCTCCTGCCGGCGTTTCATTTGGATACGGGCAAGCTGAAGAAGTTCTTGTCATGTATACTTCTACACCATAATACTGCTCCAGTTCTGCTTTACAATAATTTGCAATTTTCAGTGTAAGTGCTTCCTCTCGCAAACCATTTGCTGATGCTCCGGCATCTCTGTTATCATGTCCCGGATCCAATGCTACAACTATTTTTCCAGATTTTGCAGCATATGTACTGATTCCTGTATCATCATCAAGCGATAACGTTGCTGGTGTTGACGCAAGAATATCTGTCTGTGCAGCCTGAAGTGCATCTTCGATACTGTTCTGTTCTTCAATTGTTCCATCTTCATTAATAGTAGAAATGGATACATTTGCTGCATCCTCAGCTACCGCTTCTTCCTGTTCTTCATCAACCGGCTGAAGCTCATCAATACCATCATATTCTTGATTTACTCCGAACCTCGCTTCCACTCCAAGATCTGAAAGCGCATAATCTGTCGTTTCTCCATTTTCTGTTACACTGATTGAAACGACTTCATATGTTCCACCCTGATACTCATCTTCATAATACTTTTCAAACAGGTAAAGATTACCTTCGGATCTGCTGATGTACCAGTCTTCCCAGGTATCATCATCTTTCCGAACATGAAGTACCATCTGGTCTATGTATTCATCTTCCTTGCCCCAGGATACAACGATTCTCTGTGTATCCGGAGTTTCCAGATATGGACTTTCAACATAAGCATAATTCATTTTGCTCTGTTCCGTCTGATCTTCCTGTTCTGCTGCTTCCTCCTGTTCCTGAACTACTTCCCCTTGATTATTTTCACTGACTGACTGCTGTTCTTCTGTCGTCTGCTCTTTTTCTGCAGGCTGTTCTTCTTGTTGTTGTGACTCATCTGCCTGTGGCTCAGAAGCCTGTCCTTCTGTCTGCTGAGATTCTGTCGTTTGTTCTTCTGCAGCTGGCGCATCCGCCGCATATACCGGCATTGTTGTACCAATCATTGAAAAGACCAGCAATGCCACACTGCATTTTTTCAACCAGTTCTTCATTATATACTCCTCTTCTCTTACTCATCTGCTGTCATGTATCCTTTGAGTACGGTATGTCCGGTCTCTAAAGGCTGCCCGTTTTCCGTAATCTTAAATCGTTCACATTCATACGTTTTCAGGAAAGACTTTTTAATACATGTGAGTATTTGTTCTTCTCCTGTCGTCCCCATGCTTCTGATGTAAGAACCAGTTCCGGAATCTACATCGAGATCAATCGTTTTCTGTTTCTGATCAACATTGCAGCTGTTCATCTTGCATTCACTGTTAAGAACGCCTTCCCCTATTAAGCCGTTCCAGATATCGGTTGTCTGAAGCAGATTCGTTCTGATCTCTGCGCATTCGATTTCTTCACTGTCGGATATATAATATAATTTCAGAATCTGATCCTGAGCTTCATGGTCTCCGCTGTCTTCTTCCTTGCTGTCATTTTCTTCCACTTGCTCATCCTTTTGTTCTGTTTTTTCCTGCGTTGGTTCTGTCTTTTCCTGACTGGTATCTTGCTTTTCCTCTTGCTTTGTATCCTGCGTCGTATCTTTTACTTCTTTTGAAGTATCTGTACCACTGCATCCCAAGAGCATAACACTGAGACTCAATGCCATTACAAATACCAATATTTTCCTCATCTCGCACCTCCTCCCTTAATCTTGTCTATTATACAATAGTTCTCAATTTTTGTCTATTTTCGACACGAAATAATTTCCCGAAAATGGATATTTATTAAAAAGCAGGAATTTATCTCCACCCTTTTTCAACGAACATTTTGTTTTATGCCATATTTCCCTTCAAAATCTGCAAGGCAAGCTCCATAGTCTCATCCCATGTTGCTTGCCTTCTTAATCTCACAATATTTACTTCTCCGGATATAATCCCTTTTCAACCAGCGCCTTCACTTCATTCACAACCAGTTCTTTATCTTCTTTATAAGTCACCCCGAACCACTTATCATGTGATTTCAGCACTTTTACTTCGACTTTTCCTTCTTTCAGAAGATCTCCGATAATCGTTGGAAGCAGATACTCCCCTTTCAGATTGCCTTCTTCCTGTGCTGCCACAAATTCTGCAAATCCTTTTTCGAGGATCTCAAAGAATTCTGGTGTGAGTCCCCACATATTCATGGAAACCGGCGTGTCTGCATCGATCGGTGTCTCTTTTCCATCTGTTGCAACTGCTGCACCTGCCTGTGTCTTGATGATGTTGGATGTCTCCACGATTTCTGTAAGCATCTGATTCGCATCAACCTTGCACACTCCACGGGTTACTCCGCCATTTTCACTTAATGTGTTCTTCAGTACGAATCCAACCATGCTGATCTGCATTTTATCTGCCTGCTTTTCCGGTGTTGTCAGTTCTTTGAATGCTTCCACATAAGCTTCTTTTCCATAATAATCATCCGCATTGATTACCAGGAATGGTTCTTTTACCACAGCCTTACAGCAGAGAATTGCCTGACCGGTTCCCCATGGTTTCGTTCTTTCTGCAAATTTTTCTTTAAATGCTTCCGGAATATCATCAACTTCCTGGAATGCATATGCAACTTCAACTTTCTTTTCAATCCGGTTTCCGATAATTTCACGAAAATCCTTTTCCAGATCTTTTCGAATAACAAATACCACTTTATCAAATCCGGCTTCCATTGCATCATAGATCGAATAATCCATGATAATTTCACCATTTGGTCCTACCGGCTCCAGCTGCTTGATTCCTCCTCCGAAACGGCTTCCAATTCCTGCTGCCATAACAACTAATGTAGCTTTGCTCATCTTTTCTATACCTCCTGATTCGCTTCTCCTACTATTCTCCAATTCCACTCTCCACCAGTTCTACCATCGCTTCAAGTGCCTTCTCTTCATCTTTTCCCTCACACACGATCTCAATCGTATCTCCGGACTTAATGCATGCACCAAGTACGCTCAGAACACTTTTCGCGTTTCCTTCCATATCCCGGTAATGAAAAGTGATCTTACTTTCATATTCCAGTGCCATCTTGCAGAAAAGTCCTGCCGGTCTCAAATGTAATCCCGTCGGATTTTTGATCGTTACCTTTTTACTGATCATTTTCTCCTCCACTGCTCTTTGTCAATGTGATCTGTACATTGATCGTATCTTCAAGTTCAATTCCGTCAGGAAGTGTAACCTGGATCGGAACATTATAGGTTCCCGCTGTCTTGCAATCGTTCAGATTGATTGACACGTTTCCTTTTTCAAGAGTAAAATCATCCAGATCCTCTTTAGAACCACGCACAACAATTTCCAGATTGCCCTGTTCTGCATATGACACCTTGTAATCCTTTGGTGCATTCAGCAGCGCAATGGAATTGTATGGGAATTCGACTGTCTTAGTTCCGAATTTCTCTACCTGGATCTTTATAACGATCGGTACGCCTCCTGCGCTGTCCTGGTCTGTCTTTGCCCAGTACGGAAGATAATTGGCAATATCTACTGTCTTCTCTATTGTCTGGTCCAGACCATCTTCTGCCAGCTCTTCTGCCGGAATTTCAATAGAATCCACCGTTTCCAGTTGCTCCTCTGTGCCTACGATCTGAATGCTTTCCGGCTGGATACTGATTCCGCTGAAATGATATCCGCTCGCAGTACCGATCAGTGAAGTATCAAATTCTACCGGAATACTCTTTGTCTGAAGCATGGTGATTTTTACCTTCAGTCCTTCGTCTCCCAGGTTATTCTCAATCTGTGTCGAATCTATGATCTTTCCATTGTTATCATAAAGAATCAGCTCTGCTTCTTTTTCCTCATCTTTAGACTGTCCTGAAACATCGACAAGTGCTACCACCTTGTCGATTGAATCGATTACTGATTCTGGCCCGCTGATCTTAATCTTCTCCGGATTTGCTTTCAGCTCACCCACCTGATATCCGTCTCTCGGTGTTCCCGAACTGGTTGCAGTGATCGGGAAAGTCTCTGATTTTCCAAGTTCAATGCTTACTCGCAGATTGATCGGGTTGGCAGTCGCCTCAAACCTTCCTGCATAAGAAGGGATCGATATATCGATCGGGATCAGGGATCTGGTTCTGACATCCAGATTCTTCATATCCGCTGTTGCTCTGATATCATCAGTTTTAATTTTATTTAAAATAGAACGTTTTGCCTTTACTGTTACGGATATCGTCCTGCTGTCATCCAGAATCTGATATGTATTGCCCGGATTTGTTACGATTTCCGGATGTGTCACTGTCACCTGGATTCCGGAAAATGTCCGTTCGTCCACCGGATCTTCAATATTCATAACAATTATCCATAAAAGGACAGAGAATACAAATGCCAACAACTTAAGACCCCAGTTTTTAGTCAACGCCCTTTTCATGCGATCTCCATCCTTTCCATATTTTTTTCAAACGTCCGATCTCCACACTCTTCTTACTGATAGATTCCAGACGTTTTTTCAGATATTCCGGTGTAACATTGCGCACAAGCTGTCCGCCCATCGCTACAGATACATACCCGGTCTCTTCTGATACGGTGACGATCAGAGCATCACTCACCTCACTCATTCCGACTGCTGCACGATGTCTGGTCCCCAGCTCCTTACTGATTCCCATATTGTCTGACAATGGAAGATAGCAGGTCGCTGATACGATCCTGTCTCCACGGACAATGATCGCGCCATCATGAAGTGGTGTGTTGTGTTCAAAAATATTGATCAATACCTGCGGTGATACAATACAGTCCAGCGCGATTCCGGTGCTCTCGTATTCTGTCAGCATGATTGCCTGCTCTACGACGATAAGTGCTCCTGTCTTCACTGCTCCCATCGCAAAGGATGCTTCTACGATTCCATCGATCGTTTTCTGGCTGAAACGTACATTATCTTTTCCTCTTTTATCCAGTGCTACCATATTGGGAACAAATTGTTTTTCCCCCAGTTTTTCCAATGCTCTTCTGAGCTCAGGCTGGAAAATGATCACGACTGCGGTTGCCATGACCGGAAGTGAATTCTGTGCAATCCACAAAATCGTATACATTTTAAAAACTGCAGCCACCAGAATAAACAATGCAACAACCAGAATCCCCCTCAGCAGCATCCAGGCTTTTGTATTCTTTATCCAGAGAATAATCTGATAGAATAAAAATGTAATAATCAGTATCTCAACAGCATCTACTACCCGGATCTGTGGGAAGTACCACGATTCTGATACAAATCTTTTTAAAACCTGTGTTAATACTGTGTTCAACAGTGTACCCCCTTTTCTATCCGTTATTTATACCCCTGTTTTTTATAATATTTCCCTATTTGTTATCGCTATTCAGTTCATTTTCCACAATGCTCTGAATATCCAGTTCTTCCTTCAGGCTCTGCGCAAGAAGGATTTCATCTGTATTGCCCCCAACTCTTGTCGGTCGCTGAACTGCCGGACTTTTTGGTCGTTTTACCTTAGAAGCCGTTTTTGTTTTGCGTACTGCCGGTTTTTTCGTCTGCCCACTCTTCGACCTCTGTCTTCTCTCCGGCTCTGCTCCCGCAATCTCACCTGTTTCTTTCCGCTCATTGATATGTTTGACCGTCTTCTCCGGAGCTGTCACCGAAATCTTAGGGATGGCTTTTACATAATAGTAATATTCATCATCCTCAAACTGGAGACGTTCTGTTCTGGAATAATCCACCGAGAACAGGAAAAATTCCATGATAAAACCAATCACGACTGCTGCAATATTTCCAATGATCAGCATATTATAAGAGGTATGTATATCGAATACAATATCTCCGATCACAATTACAACAATATTCACAACCGCACCGGATGCTGCTGCGATTTTCCACGCATGATCTACCGAAAGCCGGCGCACTGTATACACCACAAAAATAGAGATAATAAATGCGATCACAGTGATCCACAGAGTCTTATCCTGGAATACCGTCTTCACAAACAGCGAAATCTGCTTGGTAATTCCATCTGCACTGGTGATTGCTGTTGCCGAAGTTCTCACACATTCGATCATATAGTAAATGATCGTTCCAAATACAATCGGTACTGCTGAAATCGGTCCAAGTACAAGCGCACAGGCAACCGGCACCACATACGGAACATGAAGCATAAATGCTACCGGTGTGACCAGCAGAAGAAGTGCCTTTTTCGGAGTAAATCTGCAGTAAAAGATAAACATTACCACAAAGATCAGTGCCGCTGCCGCTGCCACTCCTATAGACAGTTTGAACAGATGCACAATTACAAGTCCTGCCGCCACATACGCCGTTACAACCGGTGGAAGAAAGGTGCAGATCACTGCCAGTGCCACCGCTACAACCGGTGTCGCTACCGCTTTCATCAGTCCAATATTCTGGTTGATCATAAGAAATGTGACCAGTGCCAGAACAAACTGCACAGCTTTATCAATATAGATTGATTTCATCGCGTATAATTCCTGTAATTTATCTCTCCATACTATCAGATCATTCATTATCGTTTCTCCCTTTCATACATTCTGTTCAGTCTTGTAAGATCGTGATTGAATTGTTTCACACGCTTTCTTGCTTTTTCATGTTTGGTTCCGTAAAAATGGGAAGCAACGATTCCATAAAAAATAACAAGTACCAGATATCCAATTATCACAGCTGCCGCAAGCATCACAAGAAACTGCATATTCAGATTTTTCATCAGTTCATCCAGAAAAGCAATAACTCCGATTCCCACTGCAACAGCATAGCCGACCGTGACCCATATGATCGTAGCAATGGTGTGAAAGCTCCGGTAATCTTTCTTATAATAAGAACTGATCTTAAAATCTTCCTCTCCCTGTTTGCTTTCGTACATCGCCATCCTTGTCATCAGCTTAACTTTGCTTTCATTTAACATTTTGTCACCTCATACGTTTTATTCGTATATGCATTACTTTCAGTATAACAAATATCAGATTCCTTGTCCAATACTTACCGTCAAAAAGTATACATTTTCGGCTCCTGCCTTTTTCAGCACTCTCGCCGCCTCGTCTAAGGTACTTCCTGTCGTATAAATGTCGTCGATCAAAACGATATTTTCTCCTTTTACATTTTTCTGCACTGCAAATGCTCCCCTGATATTTCGTTTTCTCCCTTTATCGCTTAAGCTCTTTCTGAGGACTAGTCGCCTTAATTCTCTTAACAGCACCTGCATCCATGGCAATTCCGGTATTTTCTGATAATACCTTTGCTACAATTTCTGCCTGATTAAATCCCCGCTTTCTTTTTCGCCGGGAATGCAGCGGAACCGGCACGATCAAGGTGATCTTTCTTTCCCATAGATAAGAAAGAAAATGCTCTGCCATTTCTTTTCCGAACGTTTGTCCGTAAATCCTCCGGTTCTGATATTTCATTGCATAAACTGCATTTTCCACTGCATCTTTATGCACCCAGAGACTTCTGCCATCAACAAAAAGATGCTTCTGCCTGGTACAGTCATAGCAATATTCTTCTGCCGGATCTGTCAAAGGCTTTCCACAGCACATGCATCTTACTTCACCAATATAAGGAAGTTTTTCACGGCACGCCTTGCAGATTCCATTGTGTTCCGTAGAATGTTTCTTTCCTGCACTTACAATTTCTCCACAAAACGGACATTTTGAGGGATAAATTAGTTCCAGAATTGTTTCTTTGACCTTTTTTAAGTTTTCCATCCGCTTTTCGGATTTGATTTTCTACTTTTTCTGTGTAACTATCCGCAGAACTCCCGGATCCGTTCTGCCAGACTGGTATTCCGGTTGTGTTCATTGGTATTCCGGATCATCTCCTGGAAGGTCTGGTCATTTCCGACAATTGTCACACATTTTCTGGCTCTTGTGATTGCCGTGTAAAGAAGATTCCTGTGAAACAGCTGTCTCGGTCCGCTCAGAAGAGGGATGACAACCGCCGGATATTCGCTTCCCTGCGACTTGTGAATGGTGATCGCATAGGCAAGCTCCAGTTCTTCCAGCAATTCAAACGGATACTTTACTTTTCTCTTTTCATCGTATTCAACTTCCAGTGTTTCAGTATATGTATTGATCTCGGTGACAATTCCCATATCGCCATTAAAAATCCCCATTCCTTTATCCACCGTCAGTCCATACTTGGTTGTGATCTCCCATTCAAGCTGATAGTTATTCTTGATCTGCATCACCTTGTCGCCCACGCGGAATTTGTGATCGCCATATTCTTTTTCCGCTTTTCCCGGCTCCGGTGGATTCAAATACTCCTGCAAAATACTGTTCAGCCTTTCCACTCCCAGCAGTCCTTTCCGCATCGGTGTGAGTACCTGGATATCATATGGTTTTGCATTGACATATTTGGGAAGCTTCTTCTGGATCAGTGTCAGCAGAACACTGATGATCACATTCGGATCCTGTCTTTTTAAGAAGAAGAAATCCCGGCTTTTATTATCCAAAAGGACCGGTTCTCCCCGGTTGATCTTATGTGCATTTACCACAATATCACTCTCCTGTGCCTGTCGGAAAATCCGGGTCAGCATGACAACCGGAAAACATTCCGATGCGATGAGATCCTTCAAAATACTTCCCGGGCCTACTGATGGAAGCTGGTTACAGTCCCCTACCAGGATCAGCCTTGTCCCCGGTACAATTGCGGTAAGAAGTGCATTCATCAGAGGCAGGTCTACCATAGACATCTCATCGATGATGATCACGTCGGTTTCCAGTGGATTGTCTGCATTTCTTGCAAATCCGTTCCGGTTCGGGTTCTCATCCTCCTCCGGATTACCGTTCACCTCCAGAAGCCGGTGGATCGTCTGCGCTTCCCATCCGGTTGCTTCTGTCATTCTTTTTGCGGCACGCCCGGTTGGTGCTGCCAGCATAATTTCCATATTCTCACTGTGAAAATATTCGATCATGGCATTGATCGTCGTCGTTTTTCCGGTTCCAGGACCTCCTGTGAGAATCATAATTCCATTCCGCACAGCCGCCATGACCGCATTTTCCTGCTTCTCGTCAAGCTGCATTTCGGCTTCTTTTTCAATCTGATGGATCTTTTTTTCGATCATTACATTGGCTTCTTCATATTCCAGATTCAGATCATGCAGCATTTTCGCGGTATTGAGTTCCAGATAATAGAAGTGGGACACGTATACCCGCAGACCTTCTTCAGATTCTTTGAGTACGATCTTCTTTTCCATCGACAGATCCATCAGATATTTCTCAATATCCTTAATCTCCACTTCCAGAAGTGCAGATGCCCGACGAAGCAACACGTCCTTTGTCAGATAGACATGCCCTTCGGCAACACTCTGCTGTAAGGTATAAAAAATACCACTCCGGATACGGAAATCCGAGTCTGAATGAATGCCGATCTTCGTTGCGATTTCATCAGCGATCTTAAATCCGATCCCCTGAATCTGATCTGCAAGCTGGTATGGATTTCCTTCCAGTACCTGATAGGTCTTCGGACCGTAAAACTGATAAATCTTTGCTGCAAGTGTCGTCGAAATCCCAAATTTCTGAAGATAGATCATTGCCTTCCGCATATCTTTTTTTTCTTCTACCTGTACAGCGATCTCTCTTGCCATACGTTCGCTGATTCCACGCACCTCCGCAAGTCTTTCTGGTTCTTCTTCGATGATCCGGAAGGTGTCTTCCCTGAATTTTTTCACAATCCTGCCGGCAAGAGATGCACCAACCCCTTTGATCGCCCCTGATCCCAGATAGCGTTCAATCGAAAGCAGATCTTCCGGTGCTTTGATCTCATAATTCAGCACTCGGAGCTGTGTTCCATATACACTGTGAACCACATATTCTCCGTTCACCTCAACCAGCTCTCCCTCTGATAAATAGTTAAAGTTTCCGACACAGGTCAGATCGCCATCATCATTATTCAAATTAAATACGGTATATCCATTGTCTTCATTGCGAAATACAATGTGTTCTACGTAACCTTTTACTGTTTCCATACTTTTTTCCTTTTTAAAAAGGCTGTCTCTCTACAGAAACAGCCTTCTCATGTGCTTATCACTAGAAATCTTTTTTTCCGTTCATAAACTCCACATACTGACCGGTACCGATTGCAACAACCTTCATCGGGTCTTCCGCTGTCATCGTATTGATGCCTGTCCTTTCTTCGATCAGTTCTTCCAGCCCGCGAAGCAGCGCACCTCCACCTGTCAGTACAATTCCACGATCCAGAATATCCGCGGAAAGTTCCGGCGGTGTTCTCTCCAGAACCCCAATGACCGCTTCGACGATCTGACTTGTAGTCTCATGCAGTGCTTCTTCGGTCTCAGAAGCCGTTACCGTGACCGTCTTTGGCAATCCTGTTACCAGATTTCGTCCCCTTACTTCCATTGATTCATCTTCTACAAGAGGATATGTCGTTCCGATCTTGATCTTGATGTCTTCTGCTGTCCTGTCTCCGATCAGCAGATTGTGCTTTTTCCGGACATAACGGACGATTGCTTCATCAAAATCATCACCTGCAACTTTTAATGATGTATTCACAACAGTTCCTCCAAGGGAAATCACCGCAATGTCGGATGTACCACCACCGATATCCACGATCATGTTGCCGCATGGTTTTGAAATATCTATTCCGGCTCCGATTGCCGCCGCAACCGGTTCCTCAATCAAATGTACTTCCCGCGCACCGGCTGCAAAAGCAGCCTCTTCTACCGCCTTTTTTTCAACCTCTGTAACACCGCTTGGCACACAGATACTGATATTCGGCTTCTTAAATGTACGCTTTCCCAGTGCTTTCTGAACAAAATATTTGATCATTTTTTCTGTGACAATGTAATCGGAAATAACACCCTGTCTGAGAGGTCTTACCGCAACAATGTTCCCCGGTGTCCTTCCAAGCATCAGCCTTGCTTCTTCACCGATTGCTTTTATCATATTGGTATCTCTGTCAAAGGCAACGACTGAAGGTTCTTTCAGTACAACTCCCTTTCCTTTCACATAAACGAGGATACTTGCTGTTCCTAAATCAATTCCTAAATCTATTGACATCACGATTCCCCTTTCACATACTCACCTTATTATAATCAAATCTTTAATAAATAGGAAGTCTTTTTTTCAAGTTCAGGATTTTTTAAGATTTCTGTATCATTTTCTGTCCAGCATCATTTTGATGTATTTTCCTGTATATGAATTCGGGTTTTCTGCCACTTCTTCCGGTGTACCGCACGCAACAACTGTGCCCCCCTTGTCACCGCCTTCCGGTCCGATATCGATAATATAATCTGCTGTCTTGATCACATCCAGGTTATGTTCGATCACGATAACCGTATTGCCATCTGCCGCGAGTCTGCGCAGGATTTCCGTCAACTTGTGCACATCTGCAAAATGAAGTCCGGTTGTCGGTTCGTCCAGAATGTACACTGTCTTCCCAGTGCTTCTCCGGCTCAGTTCAGTTGCAAGCTTGATCCGCTGTGCTTCACCGCCGGAAAGGGTTGTAGACGGCTGGCCAAGACGAATATAAGAAAGTCCTACATCGTAAAGTGTCTCCATTTTTCTACGGATACTCGGTACATTTTCAAAGAAATGAAGCGCCTCTTCTACCGTCATATTCAGAACATCATAAATGCTTTTTCCTTTATATTTTACCTCCAGTGTCTCACGGTTGTAGCGTTTTCCGCCGCATACCTCACACGGCACATATACATCCGGAAGGAAATGCATCTCAATCTTGATGATTCCATCTCCGCTACACGCTTCACAGCGTCCGCCCTTGACGTTAAAGCTGAATCTTCCTTTTTTATAGCCTTTCGCCTTCGCATCCGCGGTTGCCGCAAACAGATCCCGGATCAGGTCGAATACTCCGGTATATGTCGCCGGATTGGATCTTGGCGTCCTTCCGATTGGAGACTGGTCAATGTCGATCACTTTGTCCAGCATTTCCAGTCCTTCAATCCGCTTATGCTTTCCAGGAATCACACGGGCACGGTTTAGCTTTTTCGCCATACTCTTGTAAAGGATTTCATTCACCAATGAACTCTTACCGGAACCTGATACGCCGGTTACACAGGTCATCACGCCAAGCGGGAACTTCACGTCAATATTTTTCAGGTTGTTCTCTGCTGCACCTACAACTTTGATCCAGCCGGTCGGAACTGCGCGGGTTTCCGGAACCGGGATCTTGATCTTTCCGCTTAAATATGCACCTGTGATCGACCGTTCTACTTTCATGATCTCCTGTGCCGTTCCCTGGGCAACCAGTTCTCCACCGTGTTCTCCGGCTCCCGGTCCGATATCGATTACCTGGTCTGCCGCAAACATGGTATCTTCATCATGCTCAACCACGATCAGTGTATTTCCAAGATCACGGAGATGCTTGAGTGTTGCGAGAAGTTTGTCATTATCTCTCTGGTGCAGACCGATACTTGGCTCATCCAGAATATAAGCCACACCCACAAGACCGGAACCGATCTGCGTCGCAAGCCGGATTCTCTGTGCTTCTCCACCGGAAAGAGTTCCTGTTGCACGGGCAAGTGTCAGATATTCCAGACCCACATCCAGAAGGAACTGCAGGCGTGCTTTAATCTCTTTTAATATCTGTCCGCCGATCATCTGCTGCGTCTTTGACAGTTCCAGACTGCTGATAAACCGCTGAAGCCGTTCAATCGACATTGCTGTTACGTCTGAAATATTTTTATCTCCGACCGTTACCGCAAGTGCACCCTTTTTCAGTCGCTGTCCGCCACATTCTCGGCAAGGTGTGATCTGCATAAAACTCTCATATTCTGCTTTCATAGTCTCCGATCCCGTTTCACGGTATCTTCGCTCCACATTCCGGATCAGTCCATCAAATGCAACGTCATAGATCCCTTCCCCGCGTTGTCCTTTATAATAGACCTTGACTTCTTTTCCATTAGTCCCACGAAATAAAACATCCTGGATTTCTTTCGGATACTGTTCAAACGGCGTATCCAGGTCAAAATGATATTCCTTGCAGAGTGCTTCCAGAATCGCGTGAGTAAAACTGCTCTTATCGGTACAGGACTGCCATCCTGTCACCACGATTGCTCCTTCATTGATGCTGAGTGATTTGTCCGGAATCATCAGATCTTCATCAAACTCCATTTTATATCCGAGTCCGAAACATACCGGGCAGGCACCAAATGGATTGTTAAATGAAAAGCTTCTCGGCTCGATCTCATCAATACTGATTCCGCAGTCCGGGCAGGCAAAATTCTGGCTGAAATTCAGCGGTTCCCCTCCGATCACATCCACAACCAGAAGCCCCTCCGCAAGACTTAATACACTTTCTATGGAATCTGCAAGTCTTTTTTCAATCCCCGATCTGACAACCAGACGGTCTACAACAATCTCAATATTATGTTTGATATTCTTGTCCAATGAGATTTCTTCGGAAAGCTCATACATATTTCCGTCAATCCTTACGCGGACATAACCGCTTTTCTTTGCTCTGTCCAGAAGCTTGACATGGGTTCCTTTTCTCCCCCGCACAACCGGTGCCATCAGCTGGATCTTTGTTCCTTCCGGAAGTGCCATGATCTGATCGGTCATCTCATCTGCTGTCTGCTTCTTGATCTCTCTTCCACACTTCGGACAATGCGGAATCCCGATTCTTGCATACAGCAGTCGAAAATAATCGTAAATCTCCGTCACGGTTCCGACTGTTGATCTCGGATTGCGGTTCGTAGACTTCTGGTCGATGGAAATCGCCGGTGAAAGCCCTTCAATACTTTCTACATTCGGCTTCTCCATCTGCCCAAGGAACTGTCTTGCGTAAGAAGACAGAGATTCCATATATCGTCTTTGTCCCTCTGCATAAATTGTATCAAATGCAAGGGATGATTTGCCGGAACCACTGAGACCGGTCAGTACTACCAGTTTGTTCCTCGGAATATCTACATCAAGGTTCTTCAGATTGTGCTCGTTCGCACCTCTGATCTTTATCAGTTCTTTCTTTTCTTCAGCCATCTGTTCTTCCTCTTCTATCTCTTCGCTTTACTCCATCTCATTCAAATGTTTTTTCAGCTCGATCAGCTTATCACGCAGCTCTGCTGCCGCCTCGAAATTCAGCTCTGCTGCCGCTTTCTTCATCTGCTTTTCCAGCTTCTTGATCAGCTTCTCCAGCTCTGCCACACTCATGGATTCCGGATCTTTTTCCAGCTTCATCTCTTCTGCTGCAACCTTCTTTGAAATACTGATCAGATCACGCACCGACTTCTTGATCGTCTGTGGCGTGATTCCATGTTCTTCATTGTATTTCATCTGAATCTCACGACGGCGCATCGTCTCATCAATCGCCATCCGCATCGAATCCGTCATGTTATCCGCATACATGATAACATGCCCCTCTGCATTTCTCGCCGCACGGCCAATGGTCTGGATCAGTGAAGTTTCCGAACGCAGAAAACCTTCTTTGTCCGCATCCAGAATCGCTACCAGTGTGATCTCCGGAATGTCCAGACCTTCTCGAAGCAGGTTAATTCCAACCAGTACATCAAATACATCCAAACGCATATCCCGGATGATCTCTGTCCTTTCCAGAGTATCAATATCCGAATGTAAATATTTCACACGAATGCCAAGCTCCCGCATATAATCGGTCAGATCTTCCGCCATACGCTTTGTCAGCGTTGTGATCAGTACCTTATTCTTCTTCGCTGTTTCTTTATTTACCTCACTGATCAGATCATCAATCTGTCCTTCGATCGGACGCACTTCTACTTCCGGATCCAGAAGACCTGTCGGTCGGATTACCTGCTCTGCCCGCAGCAGTTCATGAGACTCCTCGTACTCTCCCGGTGTCGCCGATACAAACAGTACCTGGTCAATCTTACTTTCAAATTCCCCAAAGCTGAGCGGTCTGTTATCCTTTGCCGACGGCAGACGGAATCCATAATCCACCAGTGTTGTCTTTCTCGACTGATCGCCGTGATACATGGCTCCAATCTGTGGAATCGTCTTATGCGACTCGTCGATCATGATCAGAAAATCATCTGGAAAATAGTCAATCAATGTACATGGTGGCTCCCCTGCTTTCTGCCCGGTCAGGTGCCTCGAATAGTTTTCAATTCCGGAACAAAATCCTGTCTCTCGCATCATTTCTATATCAAAATTCGTTCTCTCAGAAATACGCTGTGCTTCCAGAAGCTTATCTTCCCCTTTAAAATAACGGATCTGCTGCTCCAGTTCTTCTTCAATCTCCCCGATGGCACGCTCCATATTCTCCTTGGACACTACATAATGAGATGCCGGGAAAATTGCCACATGCCCGATCACATTCAACACTTCACCGGTCAATGTATCAATCTCTGTTATTCTGTCTATCTCATCACCGAAAAATTCAACTCTGTATGCAATTTTTTCCGAATACGCCGGGAAAATCTCAACCACATCTCCTCGCACCCGGAACGTTCCACGCTTGAAATCCATATCATTGCGGTCATACTGGATCTCAACCAACTTCTTCAGAACTTCATCCCTGTCTTTGATCATGCCCGGTCTAAGTGAAATCACCATCTCCTTGTAATCAATCGGCGAACCCAGTCCGTAAATGCAGGACACACTTGCCACAATGATGACATCATTCCGCTCAGAAAGCGCTGCTGTCGCAGAGTGGCGGAGCTTGTCGATCTCATCGTTGATGGCAGAGTCCTTGGCAATGTAAGTGTCGGATGACGGAACATAAGCTTCCGGCTGGTAGTAGTCGTAGTAGGAGACAAAATATTCCACTGCGTTCTCGGGGAACATCTCCTTGAACTCTCCGTATAACTGAGCTGCAAGTGTTTTATTATGAGCGATGACAAGCGTCGGCTTCTGTAATTTCTGAATCACATTTGCCATCGTAAAAGTTTTTCCAGAACCCGTAACCCCTAGTAAAGTCTGGCATTGATTGCCTTCCTTGAACCCTTTCACAAGCTCTGCAATCGCCTGTGGCTGGTCTCCGGTTGGCTTATATGGGGCTTTTAATTTGAACTCATTCATGGTAAATCCCTCCATTTGTGACTTTTACTATGACCAATATCAGCCAAAAATTCGTATCCAGATTCGTAACGAAAAGCTTATTTTATGGTGAATAGATGTCCTTTTCACCTCGTTACGAATAAAAGTCACAAAACTGATTTTTGCGGATAAAACAGCACTCGGAAATACCTGATGATACCAAGCTCCGGTTCTGTCATATTTTTACTGTTTGTTCTTGTAACAGTCCCTATTATATCAGACATTTTTTTGAAAGTATATAGATGAAGGTAAGAAAAAAGTACAAATGTTCGATTCTTATTTGTACTTTTCTCTCTTACTACTATTCTATTTTTTATCATGCTGCGTTGAAATATTCCTCCAGGATTAAGTCTATTTCAATCACTTCTGAATAATCATAATACTGATCTTTCCGCTCTTTTGGAATAACTTCTTCAATAAATGATTCCAATACATCCAGACAGTCTTCTATGATTTCCTGCGTATCTCCATAAACATCTACTGATATGATTTCCTTGGCATGTCCCAATAAATGCGAAACACCTTTTGAATTAAAGCTATTCTTCAGCAAAATAGTTGCATAGGTATTTCTCAACTGGTGAAAATGAATATCAGGCAAATCCAAGGATTTCAACAAGTCTTTATAGTATTTCTGATGAAAGCCTTTACTCCTTGGATTCCCATATGTAGAACAACAAATATAATTCCAGTCCCGGAACTCTTTTGGTCTGCGTCTGCGGTTCTTCTCATAAGTTTTCCGTTCTTCCAGAATTGCTTCAAATACATAATCCGGTATTGGAAGTTCACGCACACCAGCAGGTGTTTTTGTTTTAATTTCCTGCTTTGTCAGCATCTTAGGTGCACAGTCTTCTGCTTTACTGTTTGGCTTCTTTCCCAACTGACGCTCTACTCTCAACGTCCTGTGAATGTAATCGACATCACTGTATTTCAGACCATTTATTTCACTTCTTCTGAGTCCCATCAATACCGCAAACAGAATTTGCATATGAATCGGTGTCTCCTTGCTTGCCTCAATCAACCGAAGCACCTGCGGAAGTGTCAATGTTTTCTTCTCGTCAATTTTCAGGACACGATACTCTGTCTTTTTTATTTTCTTCGGTAAATTGATTCCCTTCGCTGGATTTGTTGCCAGTACATTTTTGTTAAATGCATACTCCAATGATGTTTTCATGATCGTCCTGACATTTTTCGCAACCGATTCATACTTCTCTGCAACTGCATTATATAATTTTCTGATATACCCCTGATTCAGTGTAGACATATACATTTTTCCAAGCTGTGGAATAATATAATTCTTAATGGAACTTTTGTAAGTTGTATAAGTATCGTCTGTTATCCGGGGACGCATAATATCTTCCAGCCAGAAGATCATAAACTCCTCTACCCGGATTTTTCCATACACAATATAGGTTCCGGTATGTAGCTGTCCGATTACTTCATCACGAAATGCATTGGCTTCTCTTTTGGTTGTGAATCCCGCATGTTGCTGTGTCTTTGTACTTTCATCTGCAAACGTCAGCAACACGCGAAATCCATATCCTTTTTTGATTGTCGTCACCGAATAAACCTTATATTCTACATATTTCTTAAAATCAAAGGTCTTATGCATGGCTATCCCTCCGTTCCCGTTCGTTGTGGTACAAATGTATTATTTACAAATGCAATAATCTTATCCTGCTCGTCCATAATCTCACAATAATATTCGTAAGTCGTATGAACGGAACTATGACCTAACAGACCAGATATTTTAAACAATGGAACTCCAAGCTCAATTAAAATGGTCGCAAACATATGTCTGAGTCCATGTACGGTGATATTTGCCAATCCATTTCTGTTACAGATTTTCGTAAGTGCCTGATTCATTGCCGTTAATGATCGGGGTTCGCCATTTTCCTGACAACATACATAATCAAAATTCTTGTATTCTATGCCCGGATCAGTTTTTCGCAATTCAATCAACTGCTGTCTGCGTTTTACTTCCTGCATCACCACTTTTGGCACTCTCAATATCCGGTAGCTGTTCTCAGTCTTTGGATTCCTTTCAATAACAGCATATTCCGTAACCGTAAATTCTTTTTCTTTCAGTTTCAGGTTTCCAACAAGCTGTCTGCTAATTCTGACGGTCTGTTTTTCAAAATCAAAATCCTGAAATTTCAATCCAAGAATTTCTCCTTTTCGTAACCCACAAAACAGTCCCAGTAAAATTTCCAGATACCAAGGATTCTTGCTCGCAGCTTCAAGAAAAACTTTCAATTTTTCTTTGCTTAATACCCTTACCTTTGGTTTTGCTCTCGGATATGGCTTTGTCTCAGGCATTGGATTATAGCTTATGAACTTATCTCCTGCTGCATCTTTCATGGCGATGCTCAAAAGCTCCCGCCCTTTATTTCCCGCTGAAGGACAGATTTTCGCGACACGTTCCAGTAGAGCATCTAAATACTCTACTGAAATGTATTTTAATTTGATATCCGCTTCCATACTCGGAAGAATCAGATTATATAAGGTATATGCTCCAACCATTCTCGTGGTTGTCTCAATTCTCGGACTGAAAATATTTTCAAACCAGTATTCCAGATAATCCCCAAGCATCACATCTGTCTTTTGCATTTTTGCAATCTGGAGATCTCTCTGCTTCTTCTGGTATCTTTTTTCATATTCCCAGTAACTTTTCTCTGCTTCTTCCGGCGTTTCAAAGCCACCTTTTTTCCCATATTTTGTCGTCAGATCGTCCTGCAGCTCTTTGGTTCTGTGATACCATGATTTTCCTTCAAAAAAGACAACTCTCTTTTCCTTTGACATTGTCTCCTGCTGCGTTTCTTTCTGTTTCATTCTGCTCTCACTCTTTCTCTCTCCTCGTCTCCATTCAGCCACTTATCAAAAGAATTGCATGGGATACGATAAGATCTGCCAATCTTCAACACCCGGAATGGTTTTCTGTCATAATAAACATTTTCTATAAATTCATATGCCTTGGAGCGTCCCAGCCCAAGCAAATTTTGAACATCTTCTACTTTATATACTTTCTTTTCCATTTCATTCTCTATCATTGCCATGACGTTATCCTCCTCGTCCTAATCTTTGCGCTTTACTACCGGTAGTTTTTAGCTGTGTAACATCTAAAAACGGTACACCACTAAGATATCCATTTTCGTCTACATCGTCCAATGTGCGAATTTTCAAATTGCACACTTGACTTTTACGTGTTACTTGTTCTTTCTTCCTATATAATAGTCGTACCCATTCCGGACATTGCAGAACATACATAATTCCTTATATCGCTGCTCCGGATTCACCCGCCGGATATAACGTCCCGGCACCTCATAAAAATTGCCTGCACATACTCTGCACAAGCTCACGACTAACGGTTTTTCAATTATCTTCGGTATCCCGGTACTTCTTCGGATTGCTTTATTGATTTTCTCCATTTCAGTACGATCTAAGGTACACACATAATTTTCCAACCGTCTTTTATCTAAAGTTCTAAGCTGCTCCAACAGCACTACAGAATCCTTTTCCAAACCTTCCATTTCCGGGACTGCAATGTGTGTCGGCAGTTTCATTTTTTCTTTACTTGTAATTGCTGCCACGATCACTGTCGGACTGTATTGATTTCCTATATTATTCTGAATCACCAGCACCGGACGATAACCGCCCTGCTCACTTCCAAATACAGGATCAAGGTCGGCGTGATAAATATCCCCACGCTTGACGTTCCTATCTTCCATCTTTGCTATATCTCCTCTCGTCTTTCTAACTGTTGTTATCCCTAAATATGTAAAATACAAGCCTATTTGTCCCCGACGCCCCGACTTGTAATTGGGAAATCATCAGACGGCTGACTGCTAATCAGCTCCACAGGATTTTATCTAAAATAAATATGTGGGATTGGGAGTTTTCCTCTCCAGGGATCTCCTGAAGCTGCCCTCACTTGTTGCGGCATCAAAGAAATATTTTGTATACACGACTTTATGACCGGACAGGAGTATCATTATGCCTGTTGTCTGTCATCGCCTTGCCAGAAGCAATCTGACAGCTATAACCAGATATTTTTCGCTCAACAGTCTGGGCAATACAAACTGAAACCAAAAGGAAGTATACGGGTGGGATTTCGCTGTCTTTACCCAATCCGTGTTATGGCGTATCTGTTAATGTGGCTTACGCTCATCACGATAACAACAGGAATGTGCCTGATGAATGTATATGAATTTGTCAAGGTTCTTCCCGCTCCCCAGTCTTTTCGTGACAAAAGAAGAAACAGGTGGATCAAAATATTTCTCTTTCCACCTGTTTCCTCACTTAAACGCTATTTTTCAACCCACTATCTCAAAATCTTTTTCAAATTTCTGATTGCTGCTTTTACAGACTTTGCTACCATCTGAAAAGAGCAGCCTTCTTCCTGTGCAATCTGCTCATAATTCTTATCTTCAAAATAATACTTCATCAATCGTCTTCTCTGAATTTCCGACAACTGCTGAATTGCACTATGTAAACGTTCCGCTTCCAGTTTATTCAGAACAGTATCCTCTACACCTTCCTCTTTCTGAAATACCCGTTCATATAAACTGGAATCCCAGATTTCCGACTGTTCCAAATGCCTGTCCACAACATTCATATGCGACACATCCTGCAATTCAAACGTATTAAAAGCTTCATATACATTCTTTCCTATTTCCAAATCCTTGTACTCTTTTTCACCATTACGAAATGAAACATAATATTTTCCGTCCTTCTCATAGATTTCATATGGGTTATATTTATCTTTTCTTCTTTTAGGCTGTCTGCCTTCCATGACCTTTCCTCCAATCTGAATTTTTTTGAATTCAGATCAGTAGGCGGGGCACGAATACGAACAATCGACCTTATTTTGAATTGCTCATTCTCAATATTTAGGTAACAAAAAACGCCCTGACAGATTTCACTCCTATGGATGCATTTAATTCGATATTTTATTACCCTGGATTCATTATTGGCTCTTACCCTAGTTTCAATTCCAACATTTACTAATGAAATTGTTGAGATTTTTTTAATTGAATACCTTCTGTTGAACAGAATTTTTTAGCTGAACTCTTGCTAAGAACCATATTTTCTCCGGTTAGATTCCGGAAAAGAAAATAAGCATACAAATACTGCTCTTTCGTAATCTGTTTTTTTTAACCGAAAGAGATTTGTATGCTTTCTCATTCATCGGGTAATACCCTGTGTTTTTTCTAATGTTACACCCTTTTCACTTTTCAAATTTTGGGTAATACACTAAGTTTATGGAGGTATACAAACATGGATATTCCAAAAACATTATTTGCCACTTTAGTAAAACAAGGGCGTATGGAAATGCATTTAACACAAGAAGCTCTTGCTGAAAAACTCGGAATATCGGCGGCTTATCTTGGAGACCTCGAACGCCATAAAGGCGGTCCCAGTCTGGAATTATTTTGTAAAACCATGCAGACTTTAAATATTTCTGCTGATGACTACGTTTATCCAAATCAGAATAAAAATAATTCTACATATGATCAGATTCTTCGGCTCTTAAATCAGTGCAATGATTATCAGTTACAGGTAATTCTTGCAACTACGACAGCTCTGCTAGATTCTAATCCTTTTATTTCTAACGTAGACACTACTAATAATACAAAATAAAACTTGTAAAATACCGATAAATAGCTGATAATTACCGATATTTAAAATTAGTGGAATAAATACTATTACCATATGTTAAAAACAGTTATGCTATATCATTACAACTTGATATAACATAACTGTTTCTTCTTTACGAACATCCTTTTATCTATCAAATACTACATTTTCCTCCACGACACACTTAATTGCTTTTCATCTCGCTAATTATTTTTTCCATATCCGTCGATTTTTTCAAGAGTCCTAAACCAGCCAATAACTGAATACAATCTACATATCCTTGACAATATGCCCTTTGTTCTGACACAAACGCTTCTTCTTCCAAAATTTCTCCATATTGCTTCAACTTCTCCCTGTCCTCATAACTTATATGATCGAGAAGTTTATTCACCTTTTCTTTTTCCATTTTCTTCTTCAACTGAATATTTGCAAGTTCTTGGAAATAGATATAACTTTCTCTGTTTATATTCTCACAACGCAACTGGTTCAAAAAAGAGGATATTTCATTCCAAATATCATTTTCCATAAAAATTTCTCCTGCTTTTTTTGGTATCTTTACTTATTATGCCCAATTTTATATTCCATCATTTCATCAATTCACCATTAAATTTATATCCCATACCCCATACATTTAAAATGTATCTTGGTTTTGCAGAATCTGGCTCAATCTTTTTTCTGATTCTCCGAATTATGCCCATAACATTATCTTCTGCCCCATAATATGGTTCTTTCCACACCTGTGTATATATTTGTTCCTTTGAAAATATCCGTCCTGGATTTTTTGCCAGCAAATATAATATTTCAAATTCATAATTCGTCAATTGAACCAGCTCACCATTACTTTCTACAGAACGATATTCCGCATTTATTTTTAATGCTCCGTAATCAAGTACCCTATTTTGTTTATCAGGCATCTCAGAGTATTTTTTAGCAGACAGAAAATGTAATAATTCGTTTAATTTTTCTTCCTCATTTTCATTAAATGTTACAACAACTACCCTTCCCATTTTTATAAAAACCTTTCACTTTCCAAATCTTACAAGTGTAATTTTTATCTATTATTACATCTGTAAGATTTAAAGTCAAGTTTTTATTTCGTTGACAGAATAACCTTTTAAGATATATAATATTTTTATTACATTTGTAAGATTTGGAGGGATATCACATGAGCAATCTGCCTCAAATTTCAGAAGCTGAATTTGAAGTTATGA